>JACCDX011379306.1_pt1 | contig 33209 bp, 34 predicted proteins | sample 7449681 | NCBI WGS metagenome assembly JACCDX01 (sample SAMN15323450, study PRJNA562643) | freshwater metagenome | isolation source: river surface water | place: USA:Blue River Watershed | collected 2017-08-18
CAGCGGCACTCAGCAAGTCAACCAAGACTTTGAGTGTGAAGCCGCACTTGTGCGCCATGAAGTGGTTTCCTTCAGCCAAAGACTGGCGGTGCCCATACAACATATCAAGCGCAGTGATCGGCCCGGCGGGTGAGCTGTACAAGGGGTCTACAAGGCGGCCCTCACCCACCAATCGGCATATTTCCTGCAAATCAGGGCAAGTGACCACCACGAACCCCTTCGCGGAAAGAACCCGCTTGAACTCCAGCAGAGCCACTGGAACATCGTGAGCATAGAGGTGCTCAAGGTTGTGACTGGTGAAGATCGCATCCACGCTTTGGCTGGCAACGCTGGACATATCCAGCATGGAAGCCAATACATCTGGCTTGGACATTGGATCAATGTCCAAACGAATTTCTTGCCACTCAGGTGTATTGAACGCTTTGGTGGTCTTGGTCTTGTTTTTGCGACCACACCCGACATGCAAGAAAGTAGGCATCGTGTTTTTTATTAGCGGCTATTTTTCAATCAATTATTTAACCATGTTAAAAACCATCCAAGGTTTGAGGCAGGATGCCAATCCCACAAGGCAAGAGTTTGAGCACTGTTAAAGATTGATAATTCGCACCTCTACGTAAGTCAAAGTATTGAAACCAGCAGAAAACGGATTTCAAGCAATTCAAATGAAGATGACCGTACCGGCACGATACCAATCTTGGACAGTAATACTGATTTGAATCACTGTGTGGGGAAGATTGTGGGGAAAAAGCAATAGAGGCTCAGAAGAGCCTCTAATTACTTGACATGTTGGCGGAAGCGGTGAGATTCGAACTCACGAACGGTTGCCCGTTGCCGGTTTTCAAGACCGGTGCAATCGACCACTCTGCCACGCTTCCTGTCGTGTGTGTCTCAGCGGGGTAGATTCTAACCAGCTAAAAAGAGCGCCTGTAGATCGCTCAAAAAATCAAAACCCTTCTCGCTGGGCCAGACCTTGACCAGATCGCGATGAAGCCAACCTTGGTCTTCAGCTTGCGTCAATGCATCTTCAATGGACGACAACGGCAACCCCGTCCTGTCCGCAAACCAAGACAGGGCAAAGCCTTCTTTCAGGCGCAGCGCATTGAGCATGAATTCAAAAGGCAGCTCAACGCGACTGACCTCATGGCTTTGAGAAACCGCCGCGTGTTCCATGGCTCTGGCCATGTAGAGTTTGGGCTCACGGTGTCGCACCATGCGCACAATGCGGTGCGCAAAACTCAGTTTGCTGTGCGCCCCTGCACCCAAGCCCAGGTAATCACCAAACTGCCAGTAGTTGGTGTTGTGCCAACACTGATGTCCCGCTTGTGCAAATGCGGACACCTCGTAGCGTCGCAATCCCTGCTGTTCGGTTGCTGCTGTGATCTGGTCCAACATGTCATAGGCCAGGTCATCCTCAGGCAAGTCCTTGGGCGTGTGCTTGGCAAACACGGTATTGGGTTCAATCGTCAAATGGTAGATAGACAAATGTGGCGGTTGCAAAGACAGTGCAGTGTCCAAGTCTTGCTGGAACTGGTTCACGGTTTGACCTGGCAAGGCGTACATCAAATCGATATTGAACGTATCAAACGCTTGCTGTGCCTCATGCACGGCGGCCATGGCTTGTTCAGCGTTGTGCACCCGCCCCAACACCTTCAAATGCTGGTCATTGAAGCTCTGAACGCCGACAGACAAACGCGTGACGCCTGCTCGCCGAAATGCATGAAATCGATCGGTTTCAAAGGTGCCTGGATTGGCCTCCATGGTGATTTCACAATCGGGCACCAAGGGCAAACGCGCACGCAAATCACTGATCAGCCTGGCAATGGCGTCAGGCGAGAACAAGCTGGGCGTACCACCCCCCAAAAAAACACTGTGAACAGGTCGCCCCCAGACCAAGGGCAAGCTGCTCTCTAAATCGGCACACAGGGAATCCAAATAAGCTTGCTCGGGCAAGTCAAGTGCTTGCTTTGAATCACCACGGTATTCATGTGAATTGAAATCGCAGTAAGGGCATTTTTTCAAACACCAGGGCAAATGCACGTAAACCGACAGGGGCGGCAATGACGTCAAATTCAAGGTGCCAGGGCGCATCAAGTGCGCGATATCGAGGTTCATGCCAACCAGCGCTCCCGCATGAGTTCACACATCAAGCGAGCCGATTGACCTCGGTGGCTGATGGCGTTTTTTTGGGCCTCAGGCATTTGTGCAAATGTTTGACCCAGTGATGGCATCAACATCACAGGGTCAAAACCAAACCCGTTGTCACCCAACGGTTCATGGGTGATCTCTCCGACCACCCGCCCCACGGCGATCAAAGGCTCGGGGTCAGACGGGTCACGCACAGCCACCAAAGTACTCACCAACGCAGCGCGACGGTTGGTTTGCGTTGCCATTTGCTCCAACAAGGCTTTGCGGTTGTTGTCGTCGCTTTTCGGATACCCAAATTGGGTGCAGTAATACGCTGTCTGCACACCAGGCAACCCATGGAAGGCGTCCACACACAAACCTGCATCATCTGCCACTGCGGGCAAGCCACTCAGCTGACTGGCATGGCGTGCTTTGGCAAGGGCATTTTCAACAAAGGTGTGAAACGGTTCTTCAGCCTCGGGAATGTTCAACTCACCCTGGGGAATCAGCTGCAAACCCAGTGGTGCAAACATGGCTTGCAACTCAGCCAGCTTGCCCTTGTTGTTAGACGCCAGAACAATCTGTTTCAACATGGGCGTCTCAAGTCGCGAGTGCAGCCGATTGCAGATCGATCAATTCGCGAATGCCTTTGTCCGCCAACGACAGCAAACTGTCCATTTCGCTGCGCGTGAACGCAGCGCCCTCAGCGGTCCCTTGCACCTCGACAAAACCACCTGCACTGGTCATCACCACATTCATGTCGGTGTCGCAACTTGAATCCTCCACATACTCCAAGTCCAGCAAAGGCACTCCATTCAGCAGACCTACCGAGATGGCAGCGACTTGCCCCATGATGGGACTGGCAGTCAGCTTGCCACTTTGAAGCAAACCATTCACCGCATCTTGCGCCGCCACAAAAGCACCCGTGATGGCTGCGGTGCGGGTTCCTCCATCGGCTTGCAACACATCGCAGTCCAAAGCAATTGTGCGTTCGCCTAATTTTTTCAAGTCAAACACGGCACGCAATGAACGGCCAATGAGTCGTTGAATTTCTTGGGTGCGCCCACTTTGCTTGCCCTTGGCAGCTTCGCGGTCACTGCGGGTGTGTGTTGCTCTAGGCAGCATGCCGTATTCCGCGGTCACCCAGCCTTCTCCGCTGCCACGTTTGTGGGGTGGTACTTTTTCTTCCACGGATGCGGTACACAGCACCTTGGTGTTGCCGAACTCAATCAGGACCGAGCCTTCAGCGTGCATGGTGAAGCGACGGGTGATACGAACTTGGCGCAACTCGTCGGTGGCGCGGGTCTGGCGGGAGGGAATGGATGTGCTTGACATGGATGAGCCTTTGGAAACTGCGGCGATTGTCGTTCAGGACGACATGGATTCGCCTGAGATAATGCGGCTTTTGGAATAAAAAGCGCCATGTCCCTGCAAAGCATGACCGGCTATGCCAGTGCTCAGTCACATCTTGACATTGATGCACCCCACACTCCAGGCTTTCGCTTGGGCATGGAAATTCGATCGGTCAACAGTCGCTTCCTGGATGTGAACTTTCGTTTGACAGATGAACTCCGCGCCCAAGAGCCTGCCCTTCGAGAGATCATCAACAGCCGACTCAAACGCGGCAAAGTTGAATTGCGGGCCCATCTTGAAACAGCGGCAAACACCCACATCGCCAACCCAGACACCGCACTGCTGCAAAACCTGGTGAAAGTGCAAGACAACGTTCGCATGTGGTTACCTCAGGCACAGCCATTGACCGTGGCTGACGTGATCCGCTTGACCAACGCCCCGGCATCCATCTCTTCGGACATCACCAGCCCGTTACTTGCACTGGGACAACAATTGGTTGAACAACTGTGCGAAGCAAGAGAACGGGAAGGAAAACGTCTGTCGCAAGACCTGCTGTCACGTGCCCAACAGTTGCATGCGTTGGCTGACAAAGCCCAGCCTCTGGTGCCTCAAACGGTTGAACAACAACGCCTCAAGTTCCTTGAGCGCTGGCGTGAAGCATTGGCATTGGCTGAAGCCACAGCCCTGCCCGATGCAGTGCACGAACGGGCCTTGGCTGAAGCAGCCAGTTTTGCCATTCGCGCTGATGTGGCCGAAGAAATCACGCGTCTGAAAACACACTTGGATGAAATCAATCGCCTGTTGAATTTGAAGACCCACAAAGAAGGCTTGGGCAAGCGCCTGGATTTTTTGATCCAAGAACTGCACCGTGAAGCCAACACCCTGGGCTCCAAGTCCAGCGCCATTGAACTCACGCGCATCTCGCTCGACATGAAAGTGCTGATTGAGCAAATGCGTGAACAAGTCCAAAACCTCGAATGATGAACACTTATCCTGGCAATTTATACGTGGTCGCCGCGCCCAGCGGTGCGGGCAAATCCAGCTTGGTCAAAGCCTTGATGGAATTGGATGCCGGCGTGGAGCATTCGGTGTCACACACCACACGCGCTCCACGTGGTCAAGAGTTTCATGGTCGGGAGTATTTCTTCGTCAATGACCAAGACTTTAACCACATGATCAAGGCCAATGCGTTTTTGGAGTGGGCCCATGTGCATGGCAACCGCTATGGCACCTCGCGCGCCACCATTGAAGAACGGATTGCCAAAGGTTTGGACGTGATTTTGGAAATTGACTTCCAAGGCGCCATTCAAATCAAGAAAATTTTCAGCAATGCGGTGCTGATTTTCATTCTGCCTCCCAGCTGGGAGGAGTTGAAATCACGACTGCAGCGACGCGGGGAAGACTCGGCAGAAGTGATCGAGGTGCGTTTGCAAAATGCTGCCCAAGAGATGGCCCAGGCTCATGAGTTTGACTTCGTTATAATCAACCAACTTTTTGACAAGGCTTTGTTCGACCTCAAAGCCATCGTCCACGCGCAAAGACTCAAATACGCGTCACAGCGCCGCAGCAGAGCTGATATTTTTCAAGCACTGAACCTCAATTAACCACCGGAGCACCGCACCATGGCACGCATCACCGTTGAAGACTGTCTCGAGCAAATACCCAACCGTTTCCAATTGGTGTTGGCCGCCACCTACCGTGCCCGCATGCTGGCCCAAGGTCACACAGCCAAAATCGACAGCAAAAACAAACCAGGCGTGACGGCCTTGCGTGAAATTGCCGCTGGCAAGATTGGCCTGGAAATGTTGAAAAAAGTACCAGGCTGATCGCCATTGCAGGGCGTCCATCGCCTGCAGAACCCAAAGCACTGAGATTTCAGTGCTTTTTTTTCGACTGCAAGCCTTGTACGCTCACAAAACGCTACAGTTAAGCCATGGCCACCGCTGAAAAATTCACCATTGATCAACAAGCCGCCAGCAATGCAGCTGCGGCCAGTTTCGCGTCGTTGGTAGCCAAACTCGATTACCTGGGCAAAGAAGGCGTTGACCAAGTTCGTCGTGCTTACAAGTTTGCTGATGAGGCCCATCTGGGTGTGACCCGCCGCAGTGGCGAGCCCTACATCACCCACCCTATTGCGGTGGCCTTGCAATGCACCGAATGGAAGCTCGACAGCCAAGCGCTGATGGCGGCCTTGCTGCACGATGTGATGGAAGATTGTGGCGTCACGAAAGCTGATTTGGTAGAAAAATTCGGTGCCACGGTAGCCGAGTTGGTGGACGGCCTCACCAAACTCGACAAGCTCAGTTTTGACACCAAAGAAGAAGGTCAGGTCGAGTCATTCCGAAAAATGCTGCTGGCCATGGCGCGTGATGTGAGGGTGATCTTGGTCAAACTGGCCGATCGCACACACAACATGCGCACCATGGAAGCCATGCCCCGTCATCGGTGGCAAGGCATCAGCAGCGAAACACTGGAAATTTACGCACCCATTGCGCACCGTTTGGGTTTAAACCAAACCTACCGTGAATTGCAAGATTTGGCTTTCAGGCACTTGAAGCCCTGGCGTTACAAAATTTTAGAAAAAGCCGTTCTGAAAGCACGCAGTCGCCGCCGTGATTTATTGCAAAAATTGCAAAAAGAAGTGGAAGCAGCATTTGGCGTCAACCACTTAGATGTGCGCATTTTTGGCAGAGAGAAAACACTCTTTTCCATTTACCAAAAAATGCATGACAAGCATTTGAGCTTTGCGCAAGTGACTGATATCTATGGCATGCGTCTGTTGGTCCCCAACATGATTGACTGCTACACCGGCCTGGGCATCTTGCATCAACTCTACAAACCCGTGCCCGGCAAATTCAAAGACCACATTGCGATTGCCAAAGTCAACGGCTACCAGTCTTTGCACACCACTTTGGTCGGTCCTGCTGGCATCAACGTCGAATTCCAACTCCGCACCGAACCCATGCATTTGGTGGCCGAGTCGGGTGTGGCTGCACATTGGCTTTACAAAACACATGAGACCAGCGATAAGGCTGATCGCTTGGGCACTCAGTGGCTGCAATCGCTGCTGGACATCCAAGATGAAACACGGGATGCCGCAGAGTTTTGGGACCATGTCAAAGTGGATTTGTTCCCTGATGCGGTTTATGTGTTCACGCCCAAGAGCCACATCATGGCTCTGCCACGTGGTGCGACGGTGGTGGACTTTGCCTACGCGGTGCACAGCAATGTGGGCGATCATGTCACCACCGCCAAAATCAATGGTGAGCCTGTGCCATTGCGCACCGAGCTGCGCAATGGCGATGTGATCGAGGTTGAAACAGAGCCCGACGCCTCACCCAATCCGGCCTGGTTGGGTTTTGTGCGCACCGGACGTGCCCGCTCCAAAATTCGCCACTACCTCAAAACACGCGCGCAATCCGAGTCGCAAGACTTGGGCGAAAAACTATTGGCCCAAGCCCTGCGTGCAGAGGGCTTTAACCACTTGCCCGCGCTCGACGCCACGCACAAAACTTCTTGGGACAAATTGCTGCGGTTCACGGGCAACAAAACCATGGAAGAGCTGCTGACAGACATTGGTTTGGGCAAACGCGTGGCGAGCATTGTGGCCAAACGCTTGGTCAATTTGCTGGCCGATTTAGGCGAGCGCCCAGATCCTCTGTTGCTCAGTCGCGAACGTTTCACAGCACACGAAACCGTGTCCCAAGGTGGTGTGGTGGTGGATGGCAGCGACACAGCATCGGTTCAATATGGCGCTTGTTGTCACCCCTTGCCTGGCGACCCTATCGTGGGCTATTTGGGTCGTGGTGAAGGTTTGGTGGTGCACACGCGGCATTGCAACGTGGCGCAGCGCTTGCAACACAAAGACAGCGAGCGGTTCATTGCCGTGGAATGGTCGGACGAACCAGTGCGCAATTTCGAGTCGAGCATTGTCGTCACGGTGCTCAATGGCAAAGGCGTGCTAGCCAGTGTGGCAGCCGCCATCACCTCTGCCCAGGCGGACATCAAGTTGGTGAGCATGTCCGACGAGGTGAGCGGTCAGCAAGCCACCGACTTGCGGTTCTTGATCGCCGTGCAAGATTTGTCACACCTGGAGAGTGTGTTGTCCACCTTGCAGCGCTTGCCTGCTGTCAGCCAAGCCAAGCGTACGAGTTCACAGCGTCACGCCAGATCGGCCGAGGGTGCTGGGTAAGTCACCTGCACCACCTCAATGTCTTGCACACCCACAGGGGTCTGCAGTTTCACCACATCACCCACTTTGGCTTTGAGCAAGGCTCTGGCGATGGGTGACACCCAACTCACCTGACCTTTCAAGCTGTCAGCTTCATCAATGCCCAAGATGGTGACCGTCTTGGATTGGCCTTGCATGTCTTCGTAAGTCACCGTGGCACCGAAAAACACCTGGTCATGGCCATGATGCACGCTGGGGTCTGACACACTGGCGAGTTCCAAACGTTTGGTGAGGAATCGAATGCGCCGGTCTATTTCACGCAGTCTTTTTTTGCCATAGATGTAGTCACCGTTTTCAGAGCGGTCCCCATTGCTGGCAGCCCAATGCACGATCTCCACTATTTTGGGACGTTCGTCATCAATCAAATGAAGCAACTCGGCCCGCATGTGTGCATAGCCCTGCGGTGTCATGTAGTTTTTGGTGCCCGCAGGCAGTGCAGGTAAGAGGTTTTCCTCGTCGTCGTCTTCTGGATTGGACTCGCGGGTAAACGCCTTATTCATAAGTGAAAAAATGGTGCGGCTGGCAGGAATCGAACCCACGACCCCTTGGTTCGTAGCCAAGTACTCTATCCAGCTGAGCTACAGCCGCACTGGCGCGCATCTTAACACGCAAAAAATTGGTAGGGCGTGGCGGACTTGAACCGACGACCAAAGGATTATGAGTCCTCTGCTCTAACCAACTGAGCTAACGCCCCAGCCAGTTTTGATTATCGTGCAAGAGCACAAGGTCTTGAGGTTCAAGCCATCCAGTAGTCTCAACAAGTGTCATAGCATGCACTTCATTCCCATCGCCAAGAAAGCGCCCCATGACCATCTCCATGTACCACGTCAGCATTCCCCGCATCGTCAACATGCTCAACAGTTTGAACCATATTTTGGACAAAGCACTAGCACATGTGGACGCCAAAAAATGGCATGAATCGGCCTTGACACAATTTCGCCTCTACCCCGACATGCTGCCATTTACCAAGCAAGTCCAAATTGCGTCTGACACAGCGAAGGGCGTTGTCGCTCGCTTGGCAGGCGTTGAAAGCCCAGTCTTTGCCGATGACGAGCAAACCTTGGCCGAGTTGAAAGAGCGCGTGAGCAAAACCATTGCGTATGTGCAAGGCTTCACTGCGGCGCAAATCGATGGCACAGAAGACAAAGACATCGTCACCAAGCGCGGTGACAAAGAAACCCATTACAAAGGGATGCAGTTTTTACTCGGTCATGCCATGCCCAATTTGCATTTCCACATCACCACGGCCTATGCCATCTTGCGTCACAACGGTGTGGAGATTGGCAAACGCGACTTTTTGGGCACGCCCTGAATCATTTGTGGCTGAGGGCGTTGCTGACCAACTTGGCGGTGATGTCCACGATTTGAATCATGCGGTCGTAGGGCATGCGGGTGGGGCCAATCACGCCCAAGGTACCCACCACCTGCCCGTCCACCTCATAGTTGGCACTGACCACCGACAACTCTTCAAACGGCACCACTTGGCTTTCACCGCCGATGTAAATGCGCACGCCCTCGGCTTGTGACGAGATGTCGAGCAGGCGCATGAGTTGAGCCTTTTGCTCGAACAAATCGAAGGCTCGTCGCAGTTGCCCCATGTCGCTGGAAAAATCTGACACGGACAACAGGTTGCGTTCACCGCTGATGACCACCTCGTCCTGCGACTGGCTCAGGGCCTCGGAACTCACCTGAACCGCTGCTTGCATCAGGGAGGCAATTTCACTGCGCAAGGTCTCCACCTCGGCTTGCAAACGCTCACGCACCTGCTCGATGCCCATGCCGACAAAATGCGTGTTGAGGTAGTTGGAAGCTTCGATCAGTTGCGGTTGGGTGATGTCTGTGTCGGTGAAGATGACCCGGTTTTGCACATCACCATCAGGCGACACGATGATGACCAACACGCGTTTTTCGGACAAACGTAAAAACTCGATATGCCGAAACACCGAGCCACGACGCGGTGCCATGACCACGCCGACAAAGTTGGACAGGTTGGACAACAGGTTGGCTGCACTGGCGATGACTTTTTGTGGTTGCTCAGGCGCCAAGCTCGGGGTGTTGAAATTTTCTCGGTTGACCGTCAGCATGGTGTCGACGAACAAGCGATAGCCACGGGCGGTGGGGATGCGGCCAGCGGAGGTGTGGGGGCTGACGATCAGGCCCAGTTCTTCCAGATCAGCCATGACATTGCGCACCGTGGCGGGCGACAATTCAATGCCGTTGGCCTTGGACAAGGTGCGCGAGCCCACCGGCTGGCCATCGGCGATGTAGCGCTCGACCAGGGTCTTCAACAACAACTTGGCACGGTCATCCAGCATGGTCATCCTTTCGTGCGATTTTAATGATGTAATTTGGTCATGAACCCGACGTTTCGCCAGATAGCCCTGATCGGCAAGCACCATCCCAGCGCCAGCCACGCCACAACAGGCCAAACACAGCCGATCTTGCGGTTTTTGGCTGATTTTTTGCGCCAGCAAGGTAGCGAGGTGGTGTTAGAGCTCGAAACCGCCAACCACAACCAGATCACCGATATCCCCAAGCTGAGCTTGCGTGAGATTGCACAAGGCTGCGATTTGGCCATTGTCATGGGTGGCGACGGCACCATGCTGGGCTTTGGACGGCAACTCGCCCCGCACGGTGTGCCCCTGATTGGCATCAACCAAGGGCGATTGGGTTTCATCACCGACATTGCTTTGGACCAAATTGAAAACACCTTGCAGCCCATGCTGCACGGTGCCTACGAGGAAGACCATCGGGTGCTGATGCACGGCCAAGTGTGGCGTGACGGCTCATGCATGTTTGAAGCCATGGCCCTCAATGATGTGGTGGTCAACCGTGGCGCCACCTCGGGCATGGTGGAACTGCGTGTGACCGTGGATGGGCATTTCGTCGCCAACCAACGCGCCGACGGCCTCATCATCGCCACACCCACCGGCTCTACCGCCTATTCTTTGTCCGCCGGTGGCCCCATGCTGCAACCTTCGCTGGCAGGTTTGGTGATGGTGCCTATCGCCCCGCACACCTTGTCCAACCGCCCCTTGGTGTTGGCCGATCCGGCTGAAATCGTCATCGAGTTGGTGGCTGGGCGAGATGCCAGCGCCAATTTCGACATGCAATCGCTGGCTTCGCTGCACATTGGTGACCAGGTGAAGGTGCGTAAATCACCGCACCATGCGGTCTTCCTTCACCCCCGAGGTTGGAGTTACTTTGACACACTGCGTCAAAAACTGCATTGGAACGAGGGTGGATCATGAGTTTGTTACGCATCGTCCTGCGCGACTTTGTCATCGTGCGGCATTTGGAACTGGACTTGTCAACGGGTTTCAGTGTGCTCAGCGGCGAAACCGGTGCGGGCAAGTCCATCTTGGTGGATGCCTTGCAACTGGTGTTGGGTGCGCGGGCAGACGCCAGCGTGGTCCGCGAAAGCGCCACACGCACCGAGATCAGCGCTGAATTTGCCCTCACCCCCGCCTTGCGCAGTTGGCTGGAAGACAACGGGTTTGAAGCGCATGATGAGTTGCTGCTCAAACGCACCATCGACTCACAAGGCAAAAGCCGGGCTTGGATCAATGCCAGTGTGGCCACGGCCACCCAGTTGCGCGAAATCGGCGACCAGTTGGTGGACATCCATGGTCAACATGCTTGGCAAAGCCTCACCCGCCCTGCTGCTGTGCGCAGCCTGCTCGATGCCTATGCAGGGTTAGACACTCAACCCTTACAGCAACTGTGGACCGCTTGGCGTCAAGCCCAGCAAACCCTGGCCAGCGCTCGCTTGGCACAAGACCATTTGCAGCAAGAACGCGAGCGCTTGGCCTGGCAAATTGGCGAGGTGGACAAACTCTCGCCCCAAGCCAACGAATGGGACGATCTCAACACCCAACACAGCCGTTTGTCCCATGCGCAAGCCTTGATGGACGCGGCCCATACCGCCTTGCACAGCCTGCAAGAAGACGGCAGCGGTGCCACGGTGTCGTTGGTTCATGCGCAAAACGCCTTGATCGACCAAGCCGGCATTGAACCCGAGTTTCAAGCCCTGGCTGATCAACTCGCTTCTGCCTTGGCTCAAGCCGAAGACGTGGCGCACAGCCTGCAAGCCTGGCTGCGCCGCGCCGACTTGGATCCCCAAGGTTTGGCCGATTTGGATGCCCGACTGAGTTTGTGGGTGTCACTGGCCAGGCGTTACAAGCGCACACCGGTTGAATTGCCCGAGTTGTATGCCGGTTGGCAAGACGAGTTGCAGCGCTTGGACGCCGCAGCCGACCTGGCTTCCCTGGAAAAACACGAACAAGCAGCCCACAAAGCCTATCTGACCGAGGCCCGCAAACTCAGCCAATCCCGCGGTGTGGCCGCCCCCAAGTTGGCCGCGAGCATCACGCAGGCCATGCAGGCACTGGGCATGCAAGGTGGTCGCTTCGAGGTCAGCCTCGAAGCCTTGCCCGAAGCCGCCAGCCATGGTTTGGAAGATGTGCAGTTTTTGGTGTCTGGTCATGCTGGCAGCACGCCGCGGCCTGTGGGCAAAGTGGCCTCTGGCGGTGAGTTGTCGCGCATCGCCTTGGCGATTGCCGTGACCACCAGCCAATTGGGCGAAGCGCAAACCCTGATTTTTGACGAGGTGGATTCTGGTGTCGGTGGTGCCGTGGCCGAGACCGTGGGGCGCCTCATGAAACAACTGGGTCGCGATCGACAAGTGCTGGCAGTCACCCACCTACCGCAGGTGGCTGCTTGTGCTGATCACCATTGGGTGGTCTCCAAACAGAGCGACAAACAAGGCAGTTTCAGCGCGGTGCAAGAAGTGCAGGGCGACCAACGGGTCAGTGAAATTGCCCGCATGTTGGGCGGCGAACGCCTCTCCGACACCACCCACGCCCATGCACGTGAAATGCTCAGCACCATGGCGGCCGTGGCCGCCCATGCAAAACCCGCCGCCAAAACAAAAGGCAGCAAGGCATGAAGCGCGAACTTGTGCTGATCACCGGCATGGCGGGGTCTGGCAAGTCCATCGCTTTGCATGCATTGGAAGATGCCGGCTATTACTGCGTCGACAACTTGCCGCCGGAATTGCTGCTGCCTTTTGTGCAACTAGAAGATCAAAAAGAAGAAAAACGCGTGGCGATTGCCATGGATGTGCGCAGTGCCAATGCCTTGCACCTGGTACCCGCCCAGCTGGCTCAGTTGCGCAGCCAAGAGGTGAATGTGCGCCTGCTCTTCTTGGATGCCAACACCGACACCTTGCTGCACCGCTTTTCAGAAACCAGGCGCAACCACCCGCTCTCGCATGGCTCCACCAATGGGGCGCATTCGGCCCGTGATTTGGTGGCGGCGATTGAACTCGAACGTCAGTTGCTGGCTGATTTGCGCGAAGAGTCTCACATCATCGACACCAGTTTGTTGCGTGCGTCCAAGCTGCAAAGCTACATCCATGCGCTGGTGTCCGCACCCAGCGCGCAGTTGACCCTGATGTTCGAGTCATTTGCTTTCAAGCGCGGTATCCCGGTGCATGCCGACTTTGTGTTCGATGTGCGCATGCTGCCCAACCCGCACTATGAAAACGAATTGCGCGCACTCACAGGTCGCGACCAACCGGTTGCTCAATGGCTGCAAACCCAAGCACCTGTGTCAGCCATGGAGCAGCAAATTGCCAACTTCCTCAGAGAGTGGCTGCCGTCTCTGAACAACGATCACCGCAGCTATGTCACGGTGGCGATTGGTTGCACCGGTGGACAGCACCGATCGGTGTATTTGGTCGAGTCACTGCACCAGCGGTTCAGCGCCGATTGGGTCAGCTTGAAGCGTCACCGCGAACTCGATCTCTGAACAGCTTGCTTCGCCAACAACTGGCGCACCGGCGCGGGCAGCCCCATGCTGGGCCACTGCTGGGCGTTGTACCAAGCACCCTCACCCAGTTTCTCGGCCAGCGCGAGCTTCAAGCGAACCGGGTGCAAATGCAGGTCCTTGTGCGTCAGCACATGCACAAAAGCATCGTCGAATTGCAAGGATGTGTTTAACCGGGCAGGCAATGCTGCGCGCAAAGCCTCCTCGCTGTCGAACAAAGGCTGGGTGAACAAACTCCCCCATACGCCTTGGACGGGACGCTGCTGCAACCAAACCTCACCAGCCTCGGTCACAGCGCACAACAGCCAGATCGACTGCGCACTGCGTTTGATTTTTCGCGTTTTCACGGGGTAGTGTTCCGGGCGACCCTCACTCAAAGCCACACAATCCTCGCGCATGGGGCAACGCGGGCAATCGGGTTTGCGTTGGGTGCACAAAGTGGCGCCCAAGTCCATCAAGCCCTGTGTATAGGCCGGCATGTCGTGCGATGCATCTGGCAAGTCGGCCACCGCCAGTTGCTTCAATTGCTTGTCGTGAGCGCTGATCGACAAATCAAGGTCAAAGCCATGGAATCGGCTGAGCACACGTTTCACATTGCCATCCATGATGGCTTCGCGGGCTTCAAAGCACAACGACGCAATCGCCGCTGCTGTCGAGGGCCCAATGCCGGGCAAGCTTTGCAAGTTGGCCATGTCGGTCGGGAATGCGCCTTGAAATTCAGCCTCGACACGTTGCGCACAAGCGTGCAGGTTGCGGGCGCGGCTGTAATAACCCAAACCACTCCACAGACCCAATACCTCGTCCAAGCTTGCAGCAGCCAAATCACTGACCGCAGGGAATCGATCTAAAAACCGCTGGTAATAGCCCATGACCGTGCTCACCTGGGTTTGCTGCAACATGATCTCCGACAACCACACTCGGTAAGGGTCACGGCTTTGCTGCCAGGGCAGGTCATGCCGTCCATGCTGACGTTGCCAATCCACCAAGCGTTGGGCAAAGGGTTTCAAGGCTTTTGGCATGCAGGGCAGAAAAAAGTAGAGCGCTGTCCTTGCACGATGCGCTTGATGGTGCTGCTGCAAACCCGGCATGCTTCGCCGGCTCGGTCATACACCATGGCTTCCAGTTGAAAGTAACCGTTTTGCCCTTGTGCATTGGAGAAGTCGCGCAAGCTGCTGCCCCCTTGTGCCACCGCACGGGCCAGTACCTGTTTGATGGCTTGGTGCAAGCGTTGCGCACGGGGTTGGCTGATCTTGGCGGCTCGCATGGTGGGGCGAATGCCCGCCAAAAACAACGCTTCACTGGCGTAAATATTGCCGACTCCCACCACCAAATCGCCCGCCAGCAGCACCTGCTTGATCGGCGCCTGCCGCTTTTTCAAGCCCTGAAAAAACACCCCCGGGTCAAAGCTGTCTTCCAAAGGCTCCACACCCAAATGCCCCAGCAACTTGATGGCCCTGGGGTCTTGCTGATCGTCTGCATACACCACGGCCCCAAAGCGACGGGGGTCGTGCAAGCGCAGCAGGCCTTGCGTGGTGAGCATGTCGAAATGGTCGTGCGGTCCGGGTTGGGCGCGAGCAGGTCCAAATGACAAAGAGCCTGACATGCCCAAATGCACCAGCAGCATGCCTTGGTCTAAATCGATCAACAGGTATTTGCCGCGCCGACGCACCCGCATCACCTTGCACCCCACCAAGCTGCCCACCTCAATACCCAAGGGCCAACGCAGGGGCTTACCCAAAGTGGCATGCAAGATACTTGCACCCGCAATGGCGGAGGCAAAACTCAATCGGGTGACTTCAACCTCGGGTAATTCGGGCATGGCAAACGCTTTCTGAGACGCTGGGATTATCATTCCGACGATGACACATCCCACACGCCCTTCCATTTACGCCGCACCCCGTTTGGGTGTTGCCTCATGCTTGTTGGTCTTGCTCTTGGGCGTCCATGCGTGGGCACAAGAAACAAAACCTGAAACACCCGCTCAGCCCGAGGTCATCAACAACTCCAAGTTGAGTGCAGAGTTGATGATGCTGATCATGGCCGCTGAGATGCAAGTCTCTCAAGGCGAGTCTGCAGCGGCTTATTCCCTGTTGTTTGAGGCAGCCAAGAAAAGCGGTGAAGAACAATTGTTCAAACGCGCCGTAGACATTGCCTTGAGCGCGCGTTCTGGCAACTCGGCATTGGACGCGGCCAAAGCGTGGAAGAAAGCCCACCCCAAATCACGTGAAGCCAATCGCTATGTGCTGCAAATTCATGTTGGCTTGAATCAATTGCCCGACAGCATGTTGCCACTGCGCCAAGACATTGTGTTGGCGCCAGAAGAAGAGCAAGCCAGAACCATCCACGCCATCGTCCAGGTCTATGCACAGGCGCGTGACCGTGAACTCGCCACGGCGGTGGTCGAACAAGCATTGGTTCCCTTCACGGACAAACCCAACACCGCCGCTGCCAGCTGGACCACGATTGGCCGCATGCGCCTGGCCTCCAAAAAACTCCCTGAAGCCTTGGATGCCGCGAAAAAAGCCATTGCAAGAGACCCCAAAGCGCTAGAGCCCAACCTGCTGACCCTGGAACTGTTCTCCATGGGCGTTGCAGAAGCTGAAGCCTTGTTGCAACAAAACCTTGGCAATGTGGATGCGGGCATGTCGCTTCGCTTGTCCTATGCCCGGGTATTGATTGACAACCAACGCAACACAGACGCCAGTGAGCAATTGGCTTATGTCATTCAAAACGCACCAGCATTCAGCGAAGCCTGGATGTTGCAAGCTGCATTGATGATTGATGCAGGTGATGATGAGCAGGCCCAAAAAGACCTGTTGCGTTTTGTTGAATTGGAGAAAGACAAACCTGATTCAAGGGGGTTGTCACAGGCCTACCTGATGCTGTCGCAAATTGCTTTGCGCCAGAAAAAAACCGCTGAGTCTGAGGAATGGCTCAACAAGATCAGCGAGCCCGAATCATTGGCCCAGGTGCAAATTCAACGCGCCAATTTGATCGCCAGCAAAGGCGATATTGCCAAGGCCCTCAAACTGATTCAAGAACTGCCAACCAACAGCTTGCAAGCACAAAGAGTCCGCTTGCAAGCCGAGGTCAAATTGCTGCGTGACTATAAAAAATTCGACCAGGCATACCAGGTGTTGGTGGCCGCCAGCAAAGAAACGCCCGATGACTTGGACTTGCGATATGAAGTGGCCATGATGGCTGAAAAGCTCAACCGCTTGGACGAGATGGAACGCATTTTGCGCAGTGTGATTGAGGCCAAACCTGATTTCCAACACGCCTACAACGCCCTGGGTTTTGCGCTGGCCGATCGCAACATTCGCCTCAAAGAAGCGCGTGAACTCATCGTCACAGCCCTGGAGTTCTCCCCTGACGACCCCATGATTGTTGACAGTTTGGGCTGGGTGGAATTTCGCATGGGCAACAAAGTGGCTGCATTGGCCATCCTTGAGCGCGCCTACAAAAGCAAAAACGACCCTGAAATTGGCACCCATTTGGGTGAGGTGCATTGGAGTCTGGGACAACGCGACAAGGCCCTCAAACTTTGGCGAGAAGCCAAAAAAGTGGCCCCCAACAACGAAATCTTGCTTGAGACCCTCAAACGCTTGAAGGTCAAACTTTGAGTGTGATGGCCCGCTCACCCTTTTGGATCATGGGGTGCGCCATGCTCACCCTGTCGGGTTGTGCCATGTTCTCCTCACCACCACGCCAAGCCGAATTGGTCAAGGTGGGCCATTGGGAAGGCCGCATCAGCCTCAAAGTCTTGCGTGATCCACCAGAGTTGTTCAGTGCCAGTTTCGAAATCAATGGCCGACCAGAGGATGGCGAACTGACTTTTTTTTCACCCATCGGCACCACTTTGGCCGTCGCACGTTGGACCCCATTCAATGCCCAGTTGATGGAAGGCGCCAAAGTCAAGCGATACGATTCCGTCGAAGCCATGATGTTGGAGTTGACCGGCAGCAAACTGCCATTGCCCGAGCTTCTTGGGTGGCTTGACCAAGATGGCGCAGAACTTCCCGGTTGGACCTTGAAGTCAGACAACTCAAGCAGCAGCCGTCGCGTGTTTGCCAAACGCCAACAACCCTTGCCGGCGGTTGAGCTGACTTTGGTGATTGATCCGAAACGCTGAAGTTTTTTTTCGCCATGAAGTCGCTGCACAACGTTCCGGCCCCCGCCAAACTCAATTTATTCCTGCACGTCACCGGGCAACGCCAAGACGGCTACCACCTGCTGCAATCGGTCTTCATGCTGCTGGATTGGTGGGATGTGTTGCACTTTGACCTGCTTGAACACCAACAACTTCAACGGGTGGACCTGAGCATGCCATTGCCTGCCGACGACTTGTGCATGCAAGCCGCTCGCGCATTACAAGAAGCCTCTGGCACATCTCATGGCGCTTTGATCCAGGTGGACAAACGATTGCCTGCTCAAGCGGGTATGGGGGGAGGTTCATCGGATGCAGCCACTTGCTTGCTGGCCCTCAACCGTTTATGGAACCTGAATTGGCCGCTGTCTCGCCTGCACCCTTTGGCCGTGAAACTGGGTGCAGATGTGCCTTTCTTTCTGTTCGGACGCAATGCCTGGGTGCAAGGCATTGGCGAAGAATTGGCTCCGGTCAATCTGCCGCCAGCGCGATTCGCGGTCCTCAAACCCAGCCTTGGTTTGGACACCGGCATGATTTTCAAAGACGCAGGCCTCAAAAGGGACACTTCTCCTGCTACAATTTCCGACTTTGTTGCACAGCCATACGCCTTTGGGCGTAACGACTTGCAAGCAGTGGCCCAAAGGCTTTGCCCCGAGGTATCTCAAGCACTTGCTTGGCTTGAATACCAAGGTTTACAGCCTCGGATGACTGGTTCAGGCAGTGCGGTGTTTGCCCTTGTTGACGCTGAGGCGGTTTTACCCAAACCACCCCCAGGCTGGCAATTGCAAATGTGCAGCAATTTGGAGATTCATCCGTTGGCTGGTTGGGTCTCCTGCGACGATTAACAGGAAGTTTGTTGAAAAACAGGTTTCCCGTGTAGGGGAGTCGCCAAGTTGGTTAAGGCACTGGATTTTGATTCCAGCATGCGAGGGTTCGAGTCCTTCCTCCCCTGCCACCCTTTTGCTCTTGTTCAGTTAAGTGGCAAGGGTTTGCGGCACACACTGCAAACCATTGCCCTTTGTTTTTTATAACTTCAGGTCGTCATCATGTCGCACCCCCAACCGGATTTCATGGTTTTCACCGGCAATGCCAATCCCGGCTTGGCTGCTGAAATTGCAGGACATTTGGGGATCGGTCTTGGCGCCGCCGAAGTGGGTCGTTTCTCCGATGGCGAGGTGACGGTCGAAATCAAGCAAAACGTCCGTGCACGCGACGTCTTTGTGGTCCAGTCCACCTGCAACCCCACCAACGAAAACCTGATGGAACTGCTCATCATGGTCGACGCCCTCAAACGGGCCTCGGCCGAGCGCATCAGCGCGGTCATTCCTTACTTTGGCTATGCCCGTCAAGACCGCCGCCCCCGTTCTTCACGCGTTCCTATTTCTGCCAAACTGGTGGCCGATCTGCTGCAAACCGTGGGCGTGGACCGGGTCCTGACCATGGACTTGCATGCCGACCAAATCCAAGGCTTTTTCAACATCCCAGTCGACAATATTTACGCCTCGCCTGTGCTGTTGGGTGATTTGCGCCTGAAAAGCTACGACGATCTGATCGTGGTGTCGCCCGATGTCGGCGGCGTGGTGCGTGCCCGCGCCTTGGCCAAGCAGCTGGGCTGCGATCTGGCCATCATTGACAAACGCCGTCCCAAAGCCAATGTGAGCGAGGTGATGCACGTGATCGGTGAAATAGAAGGTCGCAACTGCGTCATCATGGACGACATGATCGACACCGCCGGTACCTTGGTCAAAGCCGCCGAAGTGCTGAAAGAACGTGGCGCCAAGAAGGTCTACGCCTATTGCACCCATCCTATTTTTTCCGGCCCTGCCATCGAGCGCATCGCCCACGGCGCAGCGCTGGACGAGGTGGTGGTGACCAACACCATCCCGCTGAGCCAAGAAGCCGCTCAATGCCAAAAAATTCGCCAACTCTCCGTGGCACCGTTGATCGCTGAAACCATCCAGCGCATCTCCAAAGGAGAGTCGGTCATGAGTTTGTTCTCCGACCAAGACCAGCTTTTCTAAGCTGAGCGACGTGGGGGAGCAATGTTGTGGGGCGGTTTTCGCCCCGTTTTGAAACCGAAGTCACACTGGTCGCGGTGGACTTCTTCTGGAGATTGATATGAAATTCGTCGCTTTTGAGCGCACAAAGCAGGGAACGGGTGCGAGCCGCCGTCTGCGCATCACCGGTCGCACGCCCGGTATTGTTTATGGCGGTAAAGCCCATGAGCCCCAATCCATCGAACTCGACCACAACGCACTGTGGCACGCACTGAAAAAAGAAGCCTTCCATGCTTCTATTTTGGAGATGGAATTCAACGGCAAAACATCCAAAGTTTTGTTGCGCGATGTGCAATACCACCCCTTCAAACAACTCGTGTTGCACATCGACTTCCAACGCGTGGAAGCCGACACCATGCTGCACATGAAAGTGCCACTCCACTACAGCGGTCAAGAAACATCGCCTGCCGTGAAAGTGGATGCCTGTTTGGTCAACCCTGTCATCACTGAACTTGAAATCGCTTGCTTGCCTGCCGATTTGCCCGAGTTCATTGCTGTGGATTTGAGCAACCTGAAAAAAGGCCATTCACTGCATGTGAACGACATCACCCTGCCCAAAGGCGTCAAAGCCGTGGTGCATGGCAAAAACAACCCTGTGTTGGTGAGCGTGGTGTCCGTGGCTGAAGAAGCCGCACCAGAGGCTGCGCCTGCGGCCGCCGCACCTGCCAAGGGCAAAGGCAAGAAGTAATTCTTCGCCCGCTTCCCACGAAAGCCCGCTTCATGCGGGCTTTTTTTCGTCCCGTCACGGCGAGGCTTCCTTTGTCACGCCAGCTATGGCGGCTCGGATGCGTAGCGAACGTCGCAGCTTTGCTGCGGTGAGCGGCATTCGAGTTGCCGTGGCTGGCGAGGGTGAGGGAAGATTGCCTCGCTGCGCTCGCCATGACGAATAGATAATGCCCGGCATGATCAAATTGTTTGTCGGCCTGGGCAACCCAGGCGCTGAGTACGAGGACACCCGCCACAACGCTGGATTTTGGTTCATCGATCAACTCGCCCAGCAACTCAAGGTGCAACTCAGTCCAGAAAAAAATTACCACGGCTGGGCTGTTCGCACCACGCTGCAAGGCGAAACCATTTGGCTGTTGAAGCCCGCCACCTTCATGAACTTGTCCGGCAAGTCGGTGGGTGCGTTGGCGCGTTTTTTCAAAATTGAACCTGCGCAGATTTTGGTGGCGCATGACGAACTCGATGTGGTGCCTGGCGAGGCCAAGCTCAAACTTGGCGGCAGCCACGCTGGCCACAATGGTTTGCGCGACATCCATGCGCAATTGGGTACCGACGCCTATTGGCGCTTGCGCATAGGCATTGGCCACCCTGGTGTCAAGTCGGAAGTGATTCACTGGGTTTTGAAGAAACCTGCACCAGAACAGCGAAAAGTGATTGACACTTGCATTGACCGAAGCCTGTCAGCCGTAGCCTTGATGGTGAGCGGCGACATGGTGAAAGCCACCCAACAGGTGCACACCAGCAAGCCGCCCAGGCCCAAACCGCCAAGACCGGCGGCGGCCGCTCCCACCAAGGAAGGCGAACTGCATGACAAACCTACCAACACCTCCACGGGTCCTGAGCCTGGCACTGCTTAGTCTTTGCCTGTCTGCGCCCTTGGCCTCATCGGCCAAGACCCCAAACACCCCGGCCCAGTTGCAATGCGACAAAGACGGTCGCCTGCAAGCTTGCGAGGACGCCCCCGCTCAGGCACAACAACCTCGAAAAGCAGCTGCCTTCAAAGCACAGGCGACGGACACGAACGCAGAATCTGACAAACCTGTCAAAAAGTCCAAAAAGAAAAGCAAGAAAGCCAAGAAAAAGGCCAAACCCAGCGTAGCCGAGTAAGGCCTAGACCGTGCGCCCGGCTTCGGTTTGCAGCTGGCGGTACTTGGCCCACAGCGAGTCTTGGCTTTCGACGTGTTGGGGGTTCAGGGGGATGCAAGCCACCGGGCACACCTGCACGCACTGCGGTTCTTCGTGGTGGCCCACGCACTCAGTGCATTTGTGCGGGTTGATCTCGTAAATCTTCACGCCCATGTAAATGGCGTCATTCGGGCATTCGGGTTCGCAGACGTCGCAGTTGATGCATTCGTCGGTGATCATCAAAGCCATGGCTTGCCTTTATGAACGGGCACTGGCATGCGCTTTCATGTATTTGAGTACGCAAGGTGAAACAAACTGCGCCACATCACCACCCAAGCTGGCCACCTCGCGCACCAGGGTGCTGGAGATGCACTGGTGCACATCCAAGGTGTTCAAAAACACCGAATCGATGAGCGGGGCCAAGCGGCGGTTCATGCCGGCGAGCTGAAACTCATAGTCAAAGTCGGTCATGGAGCGGATGCCGCGCACCATGGTGTGGGCGCCAATCGATTGGGCAAAGTCAATGACCAAACCTTCAAAGGTGTGCACCCGCACATTGGGGCTGTCAGCCAAGGCTTGGCGGGTCATGTCCACCCGCTCATCCAAAGTGAACATGGTCTTTTTATGGTGGGCGCGGGCCACGGCAATCACCACCTCATCAAACATGCGGGCAGCGCGGCGCACGATGTCTTCATGCCCCAAGGTGATGGGGTCGAAAGTGCCGGGGTAGATGGCGATCACGGGCTTGGTCATGGCTGATGCCTTGTGCGAGAGGGTCGGCGGATTATGCCGTCCTCTGCAGCAAATGGGCATGCACCGCACCTGCTTTCAAATGCTTGACCAGCAGCCATCCCAGCGCCAGCAAAGCCTCTGCAGGCCAGGCCTTGCCTGCTTCCAAGTAAACGAAACCGCTGTCTTTGATGCAGGCCTGAGCCGCCGCCAACATGCGGTCGTACTGGGGGAAGTCGTAAGGCGGGTCGAGGAACACCAGGTCCAGGCTGTTGGGCGCTTGTTGGCGCAACAAAGCCAGACCGTCACCGCGCTGGATGCGCATTTGTGTTGCACCCAATTTGGCCTGGCTCTTGGTCATGGCCTCGATGCAAGCGCTATTGGACTCGCACAAAACCACGGATGTTGCACCACGCGAGGCGGCTTCAAAACCCAGTGCGCCACTGCCGGCAAAGGCGTCCACACACTGCCAGCCGCTCAGGTCTTGGCCGAGCCAATTGAACAAGGTTTCACGCACCCGGTCGGGGGTGGGGCGCAAATCGGCAAGCTTGGCCAGGGGCAACTTGCTGCGCTTCCACTGCCCACCGATGATGCGCACCTCGCCCGGGGTTTTCAAGGCTGCGCTCCCAAGATGACGGTGACCATGCGCTCGGGCTGCAAGGTGCGGGCGAAGGCTTGTTGAATGTCTTTGGCGCTGAGTTTGTCCACTTGCGTGGTCCAGGTGTCCAAATAATCCAAAGGCAAATCGAACCAAGCGATGTTGGTCAGGTTGTCCATCAGCTTGCGGTTGCTGTCCAAGCGCAGGGCAAAGCCGCCGATCAGGAAATCTTTGGCGGCTTTCACCTCTTGGTCAGTTGGACCGTTTTTCACAAACTCGGCCACCACATCGCTGGCGACTTGCACCGCCTGCTGCGCTTGATCAGGGCGGGTCTGCAGGCCCACCGTGAACGCGCCGGCATGCTGGCCTGGCGAGAAGTAGCTGTACACGCTGTAGCTCAAACCGCGCTTTTCGCGCACCTGCTCGGTCAGGCGTGACACAAAGCCGCCGCCACCCAAGACATAGTTGCCCACCGTCAAGGCCAAAAAGTCGGGGTGTTTGCGTGGGATGCCGGGCTGACCGATGAACACATGGGCCTGGGCTGACTCGAATGGGACTTGAACAGTTTGTGGCTGTGTTAGTGCTTGCACCTCTGGAACATCAATGAATACGGGGCATGAAGCTTTGGCAGGCAATCCAGCCAACAACTGAGCCACCCGCGCTTGGGCTTGGGCGCGGTTGAGCGCACCCACGATGCTCACCTTGGCTTGGCAAGGCTGGAGGTGGGTGGCATGGAACTTCGCCATGAGGGCGGTGTCAATCGCCATGAGGCTGGCTTCATCGACCTGGGCGCCATAGGGATGGTTGCCAAACAAAGCCTGGTTGAAGGCTTTGGAAGCCAGGTTGGCCGGTTTGGTGTTGGCCTCTTTGATGCTGGCGATCCAGCGCTGGCGCTCGCTTTGCCACACGGATTCCGAAAAACTGGGGTGCGCCAACTGGCGGGCTGCCAACGTCACCGCCGCATCCAACAACTCAGGTCGGGTCAGGCTGCGCAAACTCAGGCTCATGCGGTCGCTGGTCGTGTTGGCGTTGACCGAGGCACCCAAATCGGCCCAAGCCTCGCCCAAGGCGTTTTCATCCATGGCCGGCTGGCCATCGCTGGCTTTCACGCCCTTGCCCATCATGAATGCGGTGGCGTTGGCCAAGCCGCTGCGCCCAGCGCCATCGCGGCGCGAACCCGCGTCAAACTCGATTTGCACATCCACCATGGGCAAATTGGGCACTTCCATCAGGTACACCTGGGCACCGTTGTCCTGCGTCCAGTGTTGGATTGGGATGCCCGCTTGGGCAGTGAGCGCCAGCGACAAACTGGCGGTGAGGAACAGGTGTTTCATCGTGCGCCCTCCCCGGCATGACGTGCACCTGGCACGGGTTTTCGCAAGGCTGGTCTGGGACCGGTTTGCGGCAGCAAGGTGGCCACGGTCAAGGTGTCGTCGCCGAAATAGGTTTGCGCCACTTTTTGCACTTGTTCGGCCGTGACGGCCACCAAGCGGTCCATCAGCAGATCAGGGGTGTTCAAGGGAAAACCTTCCACCCAGTTGGTGCCCAATTCACGGGCTTGGTTGAACAAGGAATCGCGCTGGTAAACATTGGACGCCAGCCACTGCGCCTTGACCCGCTTGAGCTCAGCCTCGCTCACACCTTCTTTGGCGATGCGTGACACTTGGGCACGCAAGGCCGCTTCGAGTTGCTCAGGGGTTTTGCCTTTGGCGGGCACGCCCTCCAAGGTGAACACCTGAGGGCCGCGGCCACTCAGTCCATTGAATGCGCCTGCGCTGTCAGCCAAACGATCAGCACCTTGGGTGAGGCTGCGGTCCAAGCGGGCGCCGCTGTAACCATCCAACACCGCCGACAACATGGTGAGCGCCAGCGCATCTTGGTTGCTGGGGGCGTCGTCAAAGGCGGTGAAACCAGGCACTTTCCAAGACAAGGCCACATAAGCTTGTTCAGCGGGGGCTTTGAATTGCAAACGTCGGGTGCCGGTTTGCGGGGGTTCTATTTGCGGTTTGCGCTCGGGCAGCGGACCAGCTTTGATCACGCCGTAATACTGCTCGGCCCATTTTTTCACCTGCTGCACGTCGACATCACCGACCACCACCACGGCGGCATTGGCGGGCACATACCAGCGCTTGTAAAAGTCGCGGGCGTCTTGCGGTTTCATGGCGTCCAAGTCGCTCATCCAACCCACCACCGGGCGGCGATAAGGTGAAGCAATGAACTGGGTGGCGTTGAGTTGCTCGTACAACATCATGCGCGGCACGTCCTCGGTGCGCATGCGCCGCTCTTCTTTCACCACTTCCAGCTCGCGGGTGAATTCATCATCGGGCCATTGGTTGTTGGCAAAACGGTCTGCCTCGAGTTGCATCACATCCGGCAGCTTCGAAGCAGGTATTTGCTGGTAGTAGCCGGTGTAGTCCTTGTTGGTGAACGCGTTTTCACGCCCGCCCAGCGCAGCCACACGGCGCGAAAACTCGCCGGGTTTGACCGTGGCCGAGCCCTTGAACAGCATGTGCTCGAGCACATGCGCCACACCGGTCACTCCATCGACCTCGTCCATCGAGCCGACCCGCAGCCACAGCATGTGCACCGCCGTGGGTGCGCGGGCGTCGGCCTTGACGATCAGGGTCATGCCGTTGTTCAAGCTGAATTGCTGCACCTCTTGCGCAGCCAGGTTGGACCATGTGAACGCAGCCAAGCACCAAAGGGCGGCAGCACCGAAGCGCCGCTGAAGAACAGAAAAAGGGGGTTTCATAGAATGGGTCATGAACAGACCTGCGGTGTTGCAGGCTGTGTGCATTCTAGAAACTCCCGCCCATGTTCAGCATCTTCAAGCGAAAAACCCCTCCATCCCCCAGCGCACCCGTGAGCCAAGCCGCCCAGGTGGCCCGCCAAAGCTGGTTGGGTCGTTTGCGCAGCGGCTTGCAACGCACCGGCAGCAGCATTGCGGGGGTGTTTGGCGGCAAGGTGATCGACGATGCGCTGTACGAAGAGCTCGAATCCGCCTTGCTCATGGCCGACGCGGGCATGGCCGCCACCCAGCATGTGCTCAAAGCCTTGAAGCAAGAAGTGAAAGAACACGGCAGCCAAGACCCCAGCCAAGTGAAAGCCTTGTTGGTCAAGGTGCTGGCCGATTTGCTGCGCCCCTTGGAAGGCCGCATTGCACTGGACGCACACCAGCCCACGGTCATCATGGTGGCGGGTGTGAACGGCGCGGGCAAAACCACCTCGATTGGCAAACTCACCCGCCACCTGAGCGACGCGGGTGCCAGCGTGCTGCTGGCCGCAGCCGACACCTTCCGCGCTGCCGCCAAAGAGCAGCTGCTGGTCTGGGCCGATCGCAACAGCGTGGACATCGTCAGCCAAGACCAAGGCGACCCTGCCGCGGTGAGTTTTGACGCGGTGACCGCAGGCCGCGCCCGTGGCAAGGACGTCGTGTTGGTGGACACGGCGGGCCGCTTGCCCACGCAACTGCACCTGATGGAAGAGCTGAAAAAAATCAAGCGTGTGGTGCAAAAGGCCGATGAGTCCGCGCCCCACGAGGTGCTCTTGGTGATCGATGGCAACACCGGCCAAAACGCCCTCGCCCAGGTGAAAGCCTTTGACGACACTTTGGGCCTCACTGGTTTGATCGTCACCAAACTCGACGGCACCGCCAAAGGGGGCGTGCTGGCCGCCATCGCCCTGTGGGCCGCACAACGCAGCGCCGCCCAGCCCTTGGCGGTGTATTTCATTGGCATCGGCGAACAACTGGAAGACCTGCAAGCTTTCAGCGCCGATGAATTTGCCCAAGCCCTGATCGCCTGACCTTGAAAGGTTTTCCATGGACACCATGCCACTTGACGAAGAACCCCGACGCATCGACCAGCTGCTAGCGCACTACAGCTTGAGCCACCAACACCCAGTGAACGAGCGCATCCATTTCTTGGCGGTGCCCCTGATCATGCTCACCCTCATCGGTCTGATGTTCGAAATTCACCCCGCCGTGGCCTATGTGTTTTTGGCGGCCAGCATGGTCTATTACCTGCGCTTGTCTTTGGTGTTTTCAGCGGTGATGGCAATCTGGACCGCGCTCATGCTGATGGTGGTGTTCGCCATGGGCGAGCATCGCTTGCTGATTTGCGTGTCGGTGTTTGTGGGCGCTTGGGTGCTGCAGTTCATCGGTCACAAAGTGGAAGGCCAAAAGCCTTCGTTCTTTGAAGATGTGCAATACCTCTGGGTGGGACCGCTGTTTGTGCTGCGCCCCCTGCTGCTTCGTTTCAAACTCACTTGGTGACCCCATGACCGACAAACTGTTTCAACCGGTGCAAATCGGCGACCTTCACCTGGCCAACCGCGTGGTGATGGCCCCCCTCACCCGCTGCCGCGCCGACGAGCCTGCTGGCGACGTGCCCGGCAGCGCCATGAACATCGCGTACTACCGCCAACGCAGCAATGCCGGGCTCATCATCAGTGAGGGCACCCAAATAGCACCTGCGGGCAAGGGCTACATGGCCACGCCCGGCATTTACTCGGATGCGCAAGTCCAAGGCTGGCGTCCCATCACCCAAGCGGTGCATGACGCGGGCTCCAAGATCGTGGCGCAAATTTGGCACGTGGGCCGCATCAGCCACCCCGACCTTACCGGCGGCGTCACGCCCATCGCGCCTTCGGCCATTGCACCCAAGGTGTCGGCCTATACCCACAATGGCAAACAAGAAGCGCCTGTCCCGCATGCTTTGAGTGTGGACGACATCAAGGAGGTGGTGGGTCAGTTTCGCCAGGCCGCTGCCAACGCCATGCGGGCGGGCTTTGATGGGGTGGAAATCCACGGCGCCAACGGCTATTTGGTCGATCAGTTCTTGCGCGATGGCAGCAACCACCGCACCGACGCTTATGGCGGCTCACCCGAAAACCGCTGCCGCTTCGCCTTGGAAGTGGTGGACGCGGTGGTGGCTGAAATTGGCGCAGGCCGCGTGGGGATCCGTTTGTCGCCCGTCACCCCCGCCAACGACGCCCATGGCTCGGACCCGCAAGCGGTGTTTGGCCATTTGGTGGAAGCACTCAATAAGCGAGGCATTGCCTTCATTCACTTCATCGAGGGCAGCACAGGCGGCCCGCGTGACCTGACCGGCTTTGACTTCGCCTGGGCCCGCCGCACTTTCAAGGGTGCCTACATCGCCAACAACGGCTACGACCGCCAAATGGCGCTGGACGCTGTGGCCAACGACCAGGCCGATGCCGTGGCCTTTGGACGCCTTTACATCGCCAACCCCGACCTGGTGCAGCGCCTGAAAGCCAACGCGCCACTGAATGCGCCCAACCCGAAAACCTTCTACAAACCGGGACCCGAAGGCTATACCGACTACCCGGCTCTTTGACCAGCATCAGGGAAAACCACAATCTCCAGTCAACTTGCGCCAGATCATTAGCACTCCAAGTTAGAGAGTGCTAATATTCAAGCCATGACTGATATGGACAGGAGCCCATTGATGACAACACTGATGCTTTCCACCCCTGCAGCAACGCCTGTTGCGGCCAACCCCTGGGCCTTGCTGCCCCCGCTTGGCAACTTGGACGCCTATATTTCGGCGGTCAACCGCTTGCCCATGTTGACCCTGGAGCAAGAGCAGGAATTTGCCAAAAAACTCAAAGAAAACAATGACTTGGATGCGGCTGGCAAACTGATTTTGTCGCACCTGCGCTTGGTCGTGGCCATCTCGCGTCAATACGCAGGCTACGGCTTGCCCCAAGGCGACCTGATCCAAGAAGGCAATGTCGGCCTGATGAAAGCTGTCAAGCGATTCGACCCTGAGCATGGCGTGCGCTTGGTCAGCTACGCCATGCACTGGATCAAGGCGGAGATCCACGAATACATCATCAAAAACTGGCGCATGGTCAAACTCGCCACCACCAAGGCCCAGCGCAAGTTGTTTTTCAATTTGCGATCCATGAAGCAAGGTTTCCGCGCCGAGGCAGGCGAAGATCACAACGCCCTGACCCGCGACAGCTTGAGCGATGCTCAAATTGACAGCGTGGCCAAAGAGCTCAACGTCAAACGCGAAGAAGTCATTGAGATGGAAGCGCGCATGGCGGGCGGCGATGTCTTGCTCGACCCCAGCCCCAGCGATGACGGTGAAGACGCCTTTGGCCCTATCGCTTACTTGGCTGATGTGCAGCACGAGCCGACAGCCATGATCGAAGCGCATCAGCGCGATGTGCTCTCCAGCGACGGCATCACGCAAGCGCTGGAGGTGCTGGACCCCCGCAGCCGGCGCATTGTGGAAGAGCGTTGGCTCAAGGTGAATGATGACAACTCTGGCGGCATGACCTTGCACGAACTGGCCGCCGAATACGGCGTGAGTGCCGAGCGGATTCGCCAAATCGAAGTGGCGGCCATGAAAAAAATGAAATCAGCGCTGCTGGAATACACCTGAAATCACTGCGAGGCCTTAGTACGTCGCTGCGAGGCCTTAGTACGTCACTGCGAGGCCGGAGGCCGAAGCAGTCTTTGGGATTGCTTCGCTACGCTCGCAATGACAAAGTGAGCGTCGCTGCAAGGCCTAAGTACGTCGCTGCGAGGCCCCAGGCCGAAACAGTCTTTGGGATTGCTTCGCTTCGCTCGCCATGACCCTTTACTTCATGAGCTTGGCAATGTCTTGCGCCATGGCTTGCGGTCCCAAACCGTATCGGGCATACAAACGCACTCGCCCTTCGGTGTCATAAATGTAGGTGCCCGCTTGATGGTCCATGGTGTAACTGGTGGGCGTTGAGCCCGGCACTTTTTTGTAATACATCTTGTAGCTCTTGGCCAAAGCCGGCAGGGTGTCCAAGGTGGGCACCAAGGCCAGGAAGGTGGGGTCGAAGTTGCCCATGTAGGCCTTGAGCATGTCGGGTGTGTCGCGTTCAGGGTCTACCGTGATGAACACCGCTTGCAACTGCTCGCCTTTGTCTCCCAATGCCTTTTTCACCTGCACCCATTCGGTCAATGTGGTGGGACAAAAATCGGGGCACTGTGTGTAACCAAAAAACACCACCACCACCTTGCCTTTGAAGTCTGCCATGGTGCGCAATTGCCCATGGTGGTCTTTCAATTCAAAGCCCTGCGCGTAATCCGCCCCGGTGAGGTCAATCGCGTTGAAGGTGGGTTTCTCAGGGGCGCAGGCACTGCACAAGGCCAACAGGGCGATCCATATCCATCGTGTCAAGCTCATGCCACCCCCGGGATGTAATGGTCAATCAACAAAGCCGCAAACAACAGGCTCAAATGGTAGAGAGAAAACTTGAAGGTTTTGCGGGCCAATTCATCCGAGTACGAGCGCCACAAGGCCCAGGCATAGCCACAAAACATCACACTCAAAATGAAGGCACTGACCAAATAAAACCAGCCACTCATGCGGTAGATGAAGGGCATGAGGCAAGCGGCCAGCAGCACAAAGGTGTAGAGCAAAATTTGCAAACGCGTGAACTCATTGCCATGGGTCACAGGCAACATGGGCAGCCCCGACTTGCGGTAGTCTTCCACCCGGTACAGCGCCAGCGCCCAAAAATGTGGCGGCGTCCACAAGAAGATGATGAGGAACAAAATCAGCGCTTCAGGACCCACATCCCCTGTCATGGCCGCCCATCCCAAAACGGGAGGCATGGCACCCGATGCACCGCCAATCACGATGTTTTGCGGTGTGAGGGGTTTCAAAATGACCGTGTAAATGATGGCGTAGCCCACAAAGGTGGCAAAGGTCAGCCACATGGTCAGGGGGTTGACCCAGACATACAAAATGACCGACCCCAGCAAGCACAACACCGCTGAAAACAGCAAGGTGTCACGGTCGCTCAGCTCTCCTTTGGCTGTGGGTCGCCAAGAAGTGCGTTTCATGCGGGCATCGATGGCTTTTTCCACGATGCAATTGAAGGCCGCAGCCGCACCCGACACGAACCAAATGCCCACACAAGCAATCGCACCCAACTTAACCTCGGACCAAGAAGGCACACCCGGCACCGCCAGCACCATGCCAATCAGGGCGCAAAACACAATGAGTTGAATCACCCGAGGTTTGGTCAGGGTGTTGAACTGTTGCCAACGCAGGGGCAGGAACACGGACAAAGACTTCATAGCAAGGGCCTAGAGAAGGTGGCAGCGATTTGACGGGCTTGTTGCGCTTGGGTGGTGGCCAGGGTCCAAGTCAACAACAACAGCATGGACACAGCCGCCCCAGTGTGCAACAAAGCCGCCAACATGGGCCAACCCAACACGGCATTGGAAATGCCCGTGGCGAACTGCAGCACCAGCAAAGCGACCATGCCCCAAGCTGCTTGACGCAGACCTTGCTGGCCCCATGCAAAGGCCACCAGCAACAACAAGACCGCCGCCACGACCGCATGCCAGCGGTGGACCATGTGAATCGCAGTCAGGGCTTGAAAGGGCAAGGCTTGCGCATCTGCATCCATGCCCAAAGGCCGCCACAACTCAAACGCCTTGTCAAAATTCATTTCAGGCCACCAACTGCCTTGACACAGTGGATAGGTGTCACAGGCCAAGACGGCATAGTTGCTGCTGACCCAAGCACCCAACAGAATTTGCAGCACCAACACCAAGGCGGTGACTGCCGTCAAGACATACACAGAGGTTGGGATGGGCTTCCTAGCCTGGGCCCAAGGTGAATGGCTTTGACGCACCAGTTGCACCATGAGCAACACCGCCAACAGCATGCCCCCCAGCAGATGCAAGCTGACGATGGCTGGAAACAATTTCATGGTGACGGTCAGCGCCCCAAAAGCCCCTTGCACACACACCCAAATCAAACTGAGTGTGGGCCACACCCACAAGCTTCGCTCGGTGCGCCAAGCAAACACCGCCAGGGTGAGGATCAACACGCCCACCATCATGGCCAAGTAACGATGAATCATTTCGATCCAAGCTTTGCTGAAAGTGACAGGCCCTGTGGGCATGGCGGCCTGTGCGCTGGCAATCGCCTCATGTGCACCGATCGGGCTGGCATGTCCATAGCAACCAGGCCAATCGGGGCAACCCAAACCTGAGTCGGTCAAACGGGTGAAGGAACCGAACAAAATCAAATCGAAGGTCAAAAACAAGGTGAGCAGGGTGAGTTGCCGCACGCGCTGGGGCACCAAGGCATTGCGGTGTTTGAGCCACACCCATGTCAGGGGACCAATGGCCAACAGCAAGGCCAACAGCAACAGTTTGAGCAAGGGACCGAGGTTGAACAAAGCGACTTCATCCATGTTGATCACCGCCCTGCTTTGTCCCAGGAGACAGCGGCACGCAACAACCGCTCCCAATCACGTCGCAACTTGGGCGCTTGCTCGGTCGTGAGGTGGGCAGGGAATCGCATCATCCAGTCGCCATGCGGATCCACCAAATACAAGTGGTCCGTCACCGACTGCCCTGCAGCGGGACGCAACCAAGTGTTGATCTGTGCTTCAGGCAAGCGCAGCACCACCGCTTCGGTCAGTCCCGCCAGAAGCTCTGGGCTGATGGGGGCCTCATCCGAGACCAACCAGACCCAGTCCGTGCGATCTTTCTCACGCCCCAGCGCAGCCCGAATTTGACGTTGCAAAAACAGGTTTTGTTGGCAAGCTTCATTGCAAGCACCTGGCGCCACGCTCACCAACAACCACTGACCTTTCAACGCAGGCAATGCCAAGGCTTGGCCTTTCAAATCAACCGCCTGCACCTCAGGCAGTCGTTGGACGGGCTGAATCAATTCGCCAAAACTGCGCAGGCTCGAAGGGCGCACAACATAGTAAGTGAAGTAAGAAGCGATGACGGGTGCCGCGCACACCAGCATGACCACGAGCATGCGCAAGCGCCCCATGGCCGTGCGGCGCGCATCTTCGTCGGCGACGGCACCTGGGTCGGGCAGGTCATAAACCGTCAAACCCAGGGCATGGGGTTCAGGGTGGTCAGTTGTTTTGTCTTGCATGACGAAGCGGTTGAATCCATTGAAACCAAAAATAAAGCGCGGCGATCAGCGCACTCAATGCAAACCATTGGAATGCATAGCCTTTGTTTTTATCAGCCGTTTGCGCAACCACCGGCCAATCGCGTCGCAATCCATCACTGTCTGGCCCCGTCTGGATGACCAAGGCATTGACATTGTCGTTGACCAGCGCCTGCATTTGCGCCGAGTCCAAATTAGCCTTGATGACAGGAGGCTCTGTGCTGGGTGGGGCCGCTTCAGAAGTCGTCAATTCAACCATTTGGGACAAGGGGGGGGCAATCCTGCCTTGCAAACTGACTTCTGAGGTAGGCGTTTGGATGGGTGGCGCACGGCGGGCATCTCGCACATCACG
>JACCDX011633284.1_pt1 | contig 33199 bp, 33 predicted proteins | sample 7449681 | NCBI WGS metagenome assembly JACCDX01 (sample SAMN15323450, study PRJNA562643) | freshwater metagenome | isolation source: river surface water | place: USA:Blue River Watershed | collected 2017-08-18
AGTGAATGCGTTTCAAATTCATGCCGAGTTCAGGTCCGTTGATTCTGAACAAATTCCTATTGTCATGTATCCATTAACTGGACATGATGAAATATATTATAATAATTACAGGACAAATTGGAACTCATTTATTGCGTTTATTAGCGAACGGTTTGAACAAACATTGCACAATATTCCTGTTTCCAACGACAAAACTAATGTTGATGCTATGCCTCAACGGGACAAAGAATTATTACTGCAAAATTTAAGATTAATTATTAGAAAATTATCCATGTGCAGAGATATTAGTGTATTTGCTCCTTTATGTGCGCCATTTGTTGATTACATATTCTTAGATAAAAACCGTGAAATGCAACAATACTATGTCATTAATTACATCAAGTCGAATGCCACTGCATATGAAAACGACCTTTCACAAACAAATATGGGGAATATTAGTTGTGCGGGAGGTATGATGGAACGATTCATTCTTGAAGCAAGAGAATTATTGGTTTCTATCGACACACCAGAAGCACAACGTATCGTGAAATTAATATTTAATACCGGTATTCGTCCAGTACAAGAATATTTTACTGATTGGACAAGAGAAACCTTCTATAATCCCGATTTTGTAACTCAACTTCCAGGAGACCCTGATGCAAGTGAAAGTAAAAAGGCTTCCATTAACGAGGAACGATTGAAGTTTGTGCGCGAGAATTTTATCAATGATGCAAAGTCATACTACCAAAAAAATGATTCGTTAAACAAAAAAACGTTAGACCAAATCAATAAATTCGCAAACACTATTGATATGTCTGCCATGGAAATGGCCGATTTAGTTTTGGGCGGTGGTAAGTCCTCGGAGCGAAGCGGAGAGGAGACCTTTGGCAGGTCTAGACGCCACAAAAATAGACGCCACAGAAATAGAACTCATCGTCGCAAAAAGTTATCTAAGTCCCGACTGCCAAGGAGGGCAGTCTTATAACTTGTCCGCCACGATTTTATAACACTGCACATGCGACAATGTATTTTTAACTGAGTCGAGTACCTGTTGTACGTCGTCTATAAAAACACAATGGTCATATCTCCCCGTATTTATGTTACGCTTTATATATTCCCCCTTATTTATTGACCCGTTCGTATAATGTATCGTATAGTTTGTGTCAAACCCTAACATGCGAAACTGCGTTCTCGTATGTTCATCCGACTCTTTCCATCGTGCTGTCACAAATATCAAATGCCCGCCAGTTTCTTTAACCCTCCTCTCCAAATCCTTGAATCCATGGTAGTCGGTAGGAATGGGTGGTGTATTCGCGCAATACTCAGCATAACTGCGATTAATCATATCTCTAACTAATGGCAATTTTTGGAAAAATGGTGCTAGCATACCACCCGGATATGAAGCGTACAATTGTTCTGCGAATTGGTCTCGCGATTTGCTCCACATAATGAGTGTGTTATCAATATCACACATAACTAATGTTTTGGGTTTAATATCAACGTTAAAAAACGTGTTAATTGCAGTATGTGTTCTAATAACGGGCGTGTAATACATATATATTTATGTATTATTCGTTTTATTTATTTTTGTGTAAAAAAGGGTGTTTTTTAATATAATTAAAATTGGTTACAAGTATGAAAATTATTTACAAGTAGTGAAAATTATTGCGTAGTATGGAGGAATATGTAATAGTGTTTTTGAATTTTAGTAGCAAAGTGCTGTAAATGTTGTGTAAGTGTGATGGCGGAGGATAGGCAAATGTTATAAGATTGTCTGTAAAGTTGGGCACCGGTAGCAATGATAGTACGGTTGTTTTTCTTGATAATATGTTTATGTTTTTTGAGAGCGTGATAAGAGAGGAAAGGTCCAATGATATTAATGCCAAAATTGAGAGAAACGGCAAGAGGTGAATTCGATGTGGCGTTAAGAATGAAGTGACACTGTTCTAATATGCGTTGTAGAGTATTGGCATTAGCGAACCAATTGAGAGCGTTATGGAATTGTGGTAGTGAAGCAATATTACCTGCGAGTCTTCCTGCCCTTTGCACGGCAGTGTCCGTGTTTTTAACCTGTCCTAATAAGCAATCGGTAAATATAATTCCATGATTGAAGTTATGGTATGTAATCCCTCGGTCCATTTTGCGGTTTCCAATGACGGCTAAAGGGCGGTCAGTGTCGAGTTGGTATTGTTGCACGAGCGCAGCAATGGCTTGATTGACGGATATTTTTCTGTTTTTGACACCTCCTGTAATTTCGCCGTCTTTGACAGCGAATGTCCCAACACCAAATACACATACAACGCCCCAACCGTCAGAAGCGAGTGTTTTAGCGAGCTCCACCATGCGGGGTATGGAGCTACCGTGAATAAGCACTTTTCTGTGTCTGGCCACCCCGTCGGCACATGTGACTTGACTGAAGAAGTAGTTTCGGTTATCGCGAATACACTGTAATGCGGAGTCTTCTTTGTATCCGTCTGTGTTATATTCACTCGTGACAGACCCGTTAGACAGAATACCTCGATATGGGTCTATCTCCACATTAATGGGAGCGTGTTTAATGATGGCAGCAAGACATTCTGGATAGTTTTGTAGAGAGCCAATAGTGGCAGAAACAAATATCCATCTATCAGTAAGTGAATACAGACAGTGTCTGCAATGCGGATACGTTTTGTCGGCTTCATCGACTACAAGCAGTGGTTTGTAGCCGATATTTTTAGCGTGTTGCATGATTCGCGCCATTCTGGGTATTTGGTGCGTGTTGTCCAAACACATAATCAGGTACCTTGCGTCCCTGCAAAAGTTGAGTGTGTGTATGATTTCTCGTTCGTTGGTATTACCGAGCGAGTGAAGTGCGAGACAGGTACCTAAATCTTCAAGTGCTTGTTGTGTTTGTACGGCAAGAGCAGTGTTGTTGTCAAGCACAAAGAAGGGTAAGTAAGTGGGATCGAGCGAGAGGTAGTGTTGAACGAGTTGTTTAGTGTATGCGGTTTTGCCGCGCTGAGTGTGCATGAGTATAAAATCAGAGAGCATTGTTTTAAATTGTGTGTAATATTACATGAAAGTAGTGTTATTAATGGGGTGCAATGGGGAATAAAAAAGCAATTCAATAAAGGGAACCTACGGTTCCCTTGGACGAACCCTCCCTTTTTTAAGGGGAATCCGCAGCAGGCCACCGTTAAATGATTCATTTCCCGGTTTGGTTCATATGATAAAGTATTATTGGTTAGGGGGCTCCTATGTGTTCCCGCCTGCGGCGGGAACCGCAATCCCTAAGACCCCCCGGCCTACGGCAGGGTTTGGTGTATATGCTTAAAGTGTTATAGGTGAAAGACTTAAAGGCTTTAAGTTCAGCCACCGTTAAATGATTCATTTCCCGGTTTGGTTCATAAGATAAAGTATTATTGGTGAAAGACTTAAAGGCTTTATATTGAGCCACCATAGAACAAATAATGTGTATTTTGTTTGGTAAATAGTATGTATAGTGAGAATGCAACACCTTAAAGGGAATTTTCGTCCCAAAATTTTGATTCTCGTTGATGCATCCAAAAATGCCTAAATAATTTGGTTCTCTCCCGAAATAGTTGGAATAATTCTGTTTAATTCGGGAGAGAGGGATGTTTATGATGTTCTAAAGATGCATACAATGATGTGTTTCTCCGTAAATCCCCGACGTCAGGAGGGGTGACCTTTGGTAAGGGGGCCGAAGGCCCCCGGGGGCGCTTCGCGCCCCCTTACAGACTCATAGAAAGACCATGTATAAGATGCATCCAAAAATGCCTAAATAATTTGGTTCTCTCCCGAAATAGTTGGAATAATTCTATTTAATTCGGGAGAGATGGATGTTGATGATGTTCTAAATATGCATGTATAGAGGGTTCTAAAGATGCATCCAAAAATGCCTAAATGAATTGGTTCTCTCCCGAAATAGTTGGAATAATTCTGTTTAATTCGGGAGAGATGGATGTTTGATGATATTCTAAATATGCATGTATAGAGGGTTCTAAAGATGCATCCAAAAATGCCTAAATGAAATGGAATAATTCTGTTTCGTTCGGGAGAGAGCGGTATCTCGTTGAATGATTCATTTCTCGTTCTGCCTGATAATGTAAAATATCTATTGTACTAGTGTAAATCCGCGCTTGAATACCCGTGGAGGAGATGTCCCTCTATTTTTATTTTTTAATGTATGGTGTGGGCCGCCTTCGGCGGCCGGGGGCCAACCAATTCTCTGGCAAATCCCAGACGGAAGTATGTGTGGAAAAAAGGGAATATCCCCTTGGTTATACACTTACCTTGGTTCTCTTGATGAATTCTTCAAATTCAATTTTCAGTAATAATGAATGTATTGGCCATATTTACTGTTTTAGCGGGAATATATTTTCCATCGAATTTGTTACCATTATAGTATGTTGTGTAATATAAATTTTTATAACTGGTTGGTTTATTATAAACCGTAAATATTTTTACGTAACCATCAACAACTATATTCCATTCTTCGGTTATGCATTTATTTTCATATAATTTATCTCCCGGTTTCACAGATGTAGATATATATGAATTAACACTACCATTAACGACCCAATATTCCACTAATAATTCAACACTTGTATTATTTATTATATTCATTTTGTTTATTTTTTTGTACTCGAAACATAAATATAAAAATATTTCAATTGTGCCAACATATATTTGTGTGGTGCTAACGGAAAAAAGGAACATTCCTTTTAAAATGGGTACTTAAATAGTATTACAAATTCAAATTACACATACACATACACATACACATACTTACATTTAGCCCACGATATACTTGATAATGGCTCTGAGCACATTGCAGAGCGAAGTCTCTTTGTTATAGTCAGTATCGTGATTATACTCAACCTTGTACGCGACGCCATCCACAGAGAGCTCGAATGCATCACCCACTCTCTTCACGCCAATATACTGTGTTCCATCCTCATTCTCGACCAACTTCACCTCCCAATACTTCTTCTCTTCATCCATGAAATAATGAGGCACAGAGCACTCATGAATAACGGCTACTTTGCCTTCACAGATGATATCAATACTGTATGACGCGACTTCAGAGCGCATCACCAACGGATGAGACACGGAATTGCAGGGGAAGAACTCACTGATTTCGATGATAGACATATTGATTGCTTTGATTTGATATTTTGAACACTGGCGGATATAATTTTATGCTTCACCATTTGTGGAAAAAAAAGCATTTCAATTTTAGGGGGCTCCTATGTGTTCCCGCCGCAGGCGGGAACCGCAATCCCTAAGACCCCCCGGCCTTCGGCATATATATGTGTGTATATGTATGTGTGTGTGTGTATGTGTGTGTGTATGTATGTGTGTGTGTGTGTGTATGTATGTGTATGTGTGTGTATGTATGTGTGTGTATGTATGTATGTATGTATGTGTGTGTGTGTATGTGTGTGTATGTATGTGTGCGCGCACCCTAAAAAGGAAGGATAATTCCTTTGGTTACAAATAATCCTAGCCGGAGGCTAAGGGAGGTACCGTCTAGGAACCGTAGGTTCCTGACAAAAAAGGAAGGATAATTCCTTTAGTGTTTGGTGGTATTTAAAATTTCAAATTACAGTTACAAATTTAGTTTATACTTACTCTGGCGAATGTAGTGTGGTCATACAACTGACCTCTGGCATCTCTATAATAGAGCTTACCGTTGATGGAGCACTCCTCAACATCAACGTCTTCGTGCGTGGCAGTGGTTTGTTCAATAGCAGTCGCTGATGGACTGAAGGGGTCTAACTCGGGCATCTGCAGAGAGAGTGCAGGTGCAGGTGCAGGCGCAGGCGCAGGCACCACCTCAGATACCTTAGTCTTAGTAGCTCTAGGCTTTCTCTTAGGTGCAGCAACTACCTCAGGTGCAGGAGCAGGTGCAGCCACTACCTCAGGAGCAGGAGCAGCAGCCTTAGGCTTACGAGTGTATTTGCGCTTAGACACCACTTCGGCAGCGTCAGTAGCTTCAACTACGGCCGCATCGGTAGCCGCGTCAGTCGCAGCAGCATCAGTGACAGCATCAGTGACAACTATATTGCGAGCAGCACGAGGCTTGCGCACCTTTTTCTCAGGCACAGCAGCGACCTCTGCGACAGGCGCAGGCGCAGGCGCAGTGAAGGTCTGTATAGGCGCAGTGGTAGTCTCGAGCAGCTGATCGACGAGTGCGACAGTGTTAGTCACAGGAGCAGCTTCAATGACGTTGGTCACCTTGAGCTTGCGAGTAACCTTAGGCTTAGTAGCAGTAGTAGTAGTAGCAGACATTTTAAGAGAGAGTTTTGAGAGTGTTTTGTTAAGACTATGATATCGTTATTAGTTATGCAACATTGATTCTTATAAAAAAGCATTTCAATTTCCAGGAACCTACGGTTCCTTGGACGAACCTCCCTTAGCCTCCGGCATACATCTATGTGTGTGTGTGTGTGAGTTAGGGCCAAATGCGACGCTTCGCGTCGCATGGCTCCCCTAAGACCCCCCGGCCTTCGGCATATATGAGTGTGAGTGTGAGTGTGATATATGTATTTGATGAAAGATATAAAGGCTTTGTGAGCTCGGCCGCGAAGCGGCCTGCGCTCATGCGCGGTCGGGTGCTTATGCACCCGACGCTTGTGTTCAGCCACCAATGAAAAAAGGATTATTCCTTTAGTTTGGTATTTAAAATTTTTCAGTTACAAAATACAAATGGGTTACTTGGTGGGGACACGTATAGTGCGTCTCTCTGGTGCTCTACTTACCTGCTTTATCTGCGCTCTGCATAACGGACACTTAGCCGTTGTTTTGTATATTTGCTCATAACACGTAACACATGTGTCATGACCACATCCGAATTTGCGCACATCCTTGCGCTCTGCAATCTCCATACACACACAACAGTCACCGCCTTCTATTTCCGCACATATACCCGGCACCAACTCGGGTCTCGGCTCGGGCACGGGAAATAAATGCATCATGCCTCTGTCGCTGCGGACGTGATGCTCTCGGTCCAGTATCTCGTATATCTGCGACATCTGTCGGCTTAGCACCTGTAGCCAAGCGAGATCTTGTGTCACAATAATACGACGGACTACCTGACGTCTGCGTCCGCGAACCGTTACATTGGGAGGAGGAAGCTGTGCTTCAAACAGAAGTTCGGGTGGAGTATTCATCTTTGATAATTACATAAATTCGGTACTATTATGTTTTACGGATACCACTAAAAAAGCAGTTCAATTGTAGGGAAAACTACGTTTTCCCCTACGACCCCTTTCCTTGAGCCTCCGGCATGTGTTATATATCTCGTGATAGACTTAAAGCCTTTGTGAGCTCGGCCGCTTCGCGGCCTGCGCTCATGCGCGAACGGGTGATTACGCACCCGTAGCTTGTATTCAGCCACCTATGAAAAAAGGAATGTTCCCTATTTAAAATTCAAATTACAAGGAATATAATACACATACACACATACACATTATATATTAAAGTGCGGTCGAGTAACGACCAAACACATATGGAACATTTGGATTTGCACTGGATTTTTCCTCTTCCATCATCGCAAATTTGCATTCATTTACCTGTATCTTGTGCGCCAACATGCGCTGCTTTGCTATTTTACTGCTGTAAAACGGAATGACCGCGTCATAACATCCGTTGCGAGACATATGTGCTCTAAAATCGCCGTCTTTGCTCATATCACATAACACCTCTAGTGCCATCGTCTGGTCATACTCGGAACTGCTGGCTAATAAATTAAGTATGGGCTGCACCGCATTATCGCCCTCTTCGTCGGACAGCTTCATGTACATATCCGCCGGCAGGGGAGGAGGTGACATACTTCTGTATTGCAGTGGCTCGCCAGTATAATGCGCGCGTATTCTGTCATACATCTCGCGAAATAGATACGAATCGCCACCAAGACGCACTGCCTCCACTATGTATTCAGCCGTATCCTTGTCATAAAACACGGACACACACATAGTGCAGAACTTGCCATTCTTATTGTCGCACACCATATCCCAGCCATACACCGTCGCCTTATACACCACATCCGGAAGACCCTGTATAACACACTCCATGTCATCCGGAGCACAAGACACACGGAAATGCGTGGGCATCACATACGTTGGCTTTGGATTCACTGTCATATGATTTGACTGCCACTCTGGTTCCAACAAGTACGCGTTGGTGCATCTTTCAAGGGGTAATTGCTTTAACATTGACATCTTATTTTAACACTATTGCTCGTTTTATTATATTATTCATAACACTATAATAAAAGTATTTCAATTTTAGGGTTAGGGTTAGGGTTAGGGTTAGGGTTAGGGTTAGGGTTAGGGTTAGGGTTAGGGTTAGGGTTAGGGTTAGGGTTAGGGTTAGGGGTAGGGTTAGGGTTAGGGTTAGTACTAGAATCCCGTTATATTATCGAACTCTCGTTAAATCACTCATTTCCCGTTACGCATATAGAGCCTTTATATAGGGTTTCATATAGAATTTAACGAACCCTTGGGGGGTAGCAGGGGGGTAAGCGCTTAGGGCTAAGGTTCGCGGGTGCCACTCGACATTATGCGGCTGGGGTTTTATTCCGTTATATTGCATTATGTAAAATATATATCTTGCTTTTCAAAAAATAAAAAGTATAATTTTTATTTTATTGTGATTACCATGCGTCTTGACAACTTGCTTGGCTAAGCAAGATTTTATATACTTATTTCGATTTACTTCTCGTTAGACTCTTGCTTCCACTTCCACTTCCACTTCTACTTCCACTTCTTCTTGTTTTACTGTTACGTTCTGACCTCGACCTCGACCTCGACCCTGATGATGCAAACGCATCCAAATCGATGTTAGTTGTATCTGCGATGTGTATTCGTCTAATGCTCGAGCGTTCGTCTTCCTCAGAGAGAAGCGGAGAGGCAACCTTTGGTAAGTCCTCAGAGCGAAGCGGAGAGGCAACCTTTGGTGAATCCTCAGAGCGAAGCGGAGAGGTGACCTTTGGTTGGTCTGTGCTGTCAAACTCAAACTCAACATCATGTGTTTTTACAATATTCACCAAATAATGTTGTATTTTATTCACGTGCTCAACGCCAAAATATCCCACAACTAATTTTTTATTCAAATTTCCATATTCACGTTTATTTATGCGCAAAATGAAATACATATCAAGTATTATACATACCATTCCCAACGGAATATAATAATATTGCAAGGCTAATTCGGGAGAAAGTTTAATTCCGTTTAACATTTTCAATAATTCTTGAGCCATGGGTTTAAATTTCGCATCAAAGCTCCCGGATTTGTCATATATATCTGAATATACCAATAACACATCAAGTATTTTGAATAACTGTTTTCGGTCATACTTCTCAAACATTTGAACGAAATACAAAGATGCTAACTCATGGAATGATTCTTCGGTATATATTTCTCTTTCCGCGGAAGACATTTTTGTTAATTGTTTCTGCATCAATTGGGACGCATATATGCGCCTGACAAATTCGGTGGGGTCAGAAGCACATATTTTGATGGTTTGAAAGGTGGTTTTTGCATTATCCAACGAATAAAATAACTCGTCCAAATCGTCTTGTGTTATTTTTTCATTCGAAACAAACAGTTGGTAAAATATTTGAAAATTTGACATGTCCGTGGTGAAGTTCAAAATATTAAAGTTTTTACCTTTTTCGCTCATTTGTCTGGGGTCGCCAAATTGCCATTTTATATTTTTATATTTGCAAAACTTATCCTTATATTTCTCGTGATAAAAACATGGTTTATATAAAGCAGATAAATGCGTTAAATTTGATGGTTGATGTTCTCTCACATACACCAAATCGCGATTAAATTTTTTTATTAATTCGTTTTTTCTTTGTTGGAGAACTTTTTTTCCCGTATTGGGTGATACTTCGGCTAATTCCTTTATATCATGCATAAACTCCAATATTTGTTGCGTTTTTTCGAAAATATTCGTATTATGTGCCACGTTTTTGTTTTCAAGTAAATAATCCGACATAAATCTTTCAACGTAAAAATCGGTGCGCATATTTTTGGCATAATCATTCAAAATAGGTACAAATTCCTGAATTAATTCCACACAATCCAACTCATTAAAACAATGCTGAAATCGGTCTTCTGTATGGATGTCACCAAACAACACAATGTAATTATCCCCTTCTACATTCCTATTTGGTTTTAAACACACCATTGTTGATGGACCGTTTATTTTACGTATTGTTTGCCCATTAATTATAATCGGCATAATATAAAATAAAATTATATATTAAAATGATTGTTATTGTTGTATTACTCATAACAACAATATTAATAACATTAATGAGTGTCAATATACCCATCCACAGTAGAGAGGGATTGACAAGCCCCGACTGCCAAGGAGGGCAGTCTTTGACAAACGCCCGACCATCGGAGGGATGGTCTTTGACAAATGCTCGACCGGATTTGACAACAACAACTTCCACCGACCTTCGGAACGTGAAGGAATATAATCAAAAACAATCGCATTCACACAAATATGGTATCGCCCTTCTCATGCGCAAACCGGAAGATCTTCCTCTCTGGCTCAAACATCATCGCGAACTCGGCATCAGTAAATTCTATATCCGCATGGAAGACACACCTGGATGGGAAGAGTTTTTAAAAACTCAGCCCGACATCGAATACGAAATCGCCGAATCGGATGCCACAAATAATTACGAGACACTCCAAAAACGCCAAATCGCATTCGTCAATCAGTCGCTGCGTAAAGCCGAAAAAGACGGCATCGAATGGCTGTTTCACATCGACGCCGACGAACTTTTAGAGGGAAATTTGGCGCTACTAAATACCATCTCTCCCGAAATAAAAACGATTACGATGACGAATGTGGAAGCGGTCTATGATGGAACGGAGAAAACATGTTTTGATGCCAGACGATTCAAACGTTGTCAAGAAAAAGGCGCCAATTGCCGGTCGTATGCAAATGGAAAATCTGCAGGACGTGTCATACGCCCGACCAACCAGGGAGGGATGGTCACCGACACACCCAAAACCACGTTAAAAGGACCGCACAATTTTGCGTATGCGGGAGACCACATTAAATACAATAAACAAATTGATTTCAACGAGTTGCATGTGTTGCATTTTGATTCGTGTTCGTTTGGTGCATGGGCGGAGAAATTCCGGCATCTAAACAAAGGCACCACGAACAAAGATAAAACACCGTTCCCTTATTACGAGGAAAGCAAGAAGATTGCGTCGTCGGCTTACACAACATATATGAAAACAGTTTCATCAGAAGATAATGATACAGATGATATTATTTATGTGCGTAAATGATATATGCCTTCGGTAAGTCCTAAGAGCAAAGCGGAGAGGCAACCTTTGGTCAAAGCCAAAACAACTTCACGCAAACAAAAATCAACGAAAACAAAACGGAAATCTGAAAAAACAGTGAGAATATTGGAACAACCACATGTGTTACATGAATACGAAAAAGTGACACCCCAAACACCGACGCCAGATAGTCGCGATTATACTCTTATTAAAGAATGTCCCGATGGATACGATGAACCTGATTTTCCGTGTTTTCATCGGCGCATGTTGTTTGAAACAATGGAAGAATTGGACGAATTTAACGCAATCATGGAATACAAGTCAGCAGAAAAACGACGTGCGCATTATGATACAATACGACGTAAAATGCACGTGTCTCCGCGAAAAAGAAAACCTAAACAATTAGGAGGCACGTCTCGTTGTCGTCGTTAAGAATCGAACTCGTTTTCGAGTGTTTTTATTTTTATTTTTTGAAGTGGAGGTTTTCAATATGGATACAGATTCAGAGGTCGGGCGTTTGTCTAACACAATGATTAATTCAAATATGTCGAAAAAACAAGGAAATGAACGCAGTTGTTTTAATTTCTCCCGAATATCCGAAATAGAATCAAATGAAATATATTTTGATGTGGGAATACAATTCAATTGGTGTTTTTGTACATCAATATAAAATAAAGAAATATCGCGTATAATAAATTCTTCATCATGAAAAAACAATGATTCATTTATTGGTTCTTTGGGTTTGATTTTGTAGGAATAATTGATGTTATCTCCCGAATTATATAAATAAATTACACGAATATATGGCATTATTCCGTATTCTTCGGGAGAATTACAAAGATTCTCCGCTTCGTTTAACCAATCTAAATTCAATTCATCGTCGTCTTCTTGCATAAAAACACAAGTTATTTTCTTATGTGTGAAAAAAACGTGCTAATGAAATTAATAAATAAAATATAGTAACATAGACATATAATTATATATATTTGTTATATACATAATTCAAATAAAAATGGAATGCAATGTGTGTGTGTCTAAATACACCAAACGTGACCGCAAAGAAATAAAATGCCCTTATTGCGAATATTCCGCCTGTCGTGCATGTTGCGAAACGTATATATTGTCTCAAACTGAACCCAAGTGTATGAATTGCAAGAAAGAATGGTCTAAGAGATTTATGCGAGACGCTTTCACGGTGGTATTTTTGACTGGCAAATACAAAGACCACGTGTGCAATGGTATTTTTGAACGTGAGAAATCATTTATGCCGGCCACACAGCCGTATATCGAGCGCAGAAGAGAAAGTGAAAAAATAATGGAAGAAATACATGCGTTAGAAGAGGAATTGATGAAAATACGACAAAAAATAAATGATAAATATGGAATATATCGTGAATTACTTGGTAATGTGAGACACGTGAATTCAAAGAGAACATATGTGCGACCATGCGGGTATTGTGCAGGAAATAATCCCGAAGAATCGTGTCGCGGATTCATGGACGAAAATAATGAATGTGGTATTTGTGGCATTAAGGCGTGTCTTAAATGCGACGTATTTCTTCCTGTGGATGGCGAAGAACACGAATGTAAAGAGGCCGATTTGGAAACGGCCAAAATGATTCGCAAAGAGACGCGTCCATGTCCCAAATGCAGTGTTGCTATATTCAAAATTTCGGGGTGCGACCAAATGTGGTGTGTCCAATGTCATACCGCGTTCTCGTGGAATACAGGAGAAATAGAAAATCGGATACATAATCCGCATTATTATGAGTGGATGGCACAACAAGCTCAACAAAATAATCAAACGCAAAATGAGTTCTTAAGACAACAGCGTGAGATATATGATGGCATATGTGAAAATCGTTTAACTGGACAAATGGCGCAACGCATACTCACTATTTCAAATGATTATTATAATTTTGTTGTTAATAGTTCATCAACGAAACCCCAAGACCATTGGGGCGAACGTATTTCATCTATAATAATGCATGCAATACATATGAGTCAAGTGGATATATATCGTTATAGAGTTCCTCCAAGAGAAGAAATAGAAATGGACAATCGTCCGGAGAGAATATTATATATGATGGGGGAGATGACGGAAAATATTTTCAAGGATTTGGTATGTAAAAAGGAGCGAAAATATGAGAAATATCGCGAATACACTCAAATAATAAATATGTATTTGACGGTGGTATTAGATATAACTCGACGATTATTAGATGATAATAAGGACCCGTATAAATGTGTGATAAAAACTTCTCAAATAGAGCAATATTTAATGGAATATGATGCAATACGTGTGCATGCAAATAAATGTTTCGAAGATGTGAGTAAATCGCATTTCTCTGTATTAAAAATAATTGATAAACATGGAACACTTGTGTGATTTTTTACCTGTATTTCAGCCGGTGAGTGCGTGCGTGAGCACGTGGTTTCTGTGTTTTTCGTAAAATTGTGACCAATTATATTTTTCCCATTTTCGTTTTTCCCATGGGCGCATGATGGGTGCTTCTTCCCAAAACAACGTTTCCAATTTTTCTCTTTCTTCTTCAATCAATTCTTGTAATAACTTACATCTTTTGCGTTCATTTGCTTCTGCCAATTTTCGTAGTCTTTGTATTTTGCGTAATTTCCACTGCGCAAAATGCTTTCTGTCCGCTAATATCCATTTTTGTCGCAATTCCGGACTTATTAACCTCCAATAATCAGTGCCAAATAATTGTTCCACGTCCAATCGTTTTGGAGGAATATATCCAAATGCACGTTGTTCATTTGTTTCTGCAAAGAATTTCATATCTCTTTCAGAAACATATTCGGCATCATATATTTTATTGCGATTCATTTTTTTATGTTTGTGTTTGTTTGTTTTGCAATGAAAAACAAAACAAAATCCAATTTCATTTTTTGCATTATGAAGGCAAGAGTTTTATTTTTGGAATTAAATCATATAATTCTTGACCGGCATCTTCCGCTATAAATAAATATGTTACATCCAACCCATATTTGTCCCAACGTTTCCAAATGCCATCAGACATTAACGTGTCATACATATTTATCCAAGTCTTGCCAATAAATTTACCAAAAAAATGAAGAGCATCATTTTTAAATGTATTTTTATTTAGATTCGCAAGTTGTGATTCGAATAAATCATTCGGAGTTTTTATTCCACGACTATCTTCTTTACCATTGATAAATACATCAATCACATGTTCCAATTCATATGCAGTTATTTTGCGCATTATGGCTTCTTCCACACCTAATTTGGAAAACGCATAACCAAACATAATCACTTCTATTGGCCAATAATTATATGTATTGAATGTGTAGAATGCACGAGATAAATTGTCGCGATTCTTTTCTCCCAACACATCATCAATCAGAATTGACAATCCAAAATCAATGAAAACCGGCAGCTTTAATCTTGCATCAAACATCACATTATTGTGTTTTACATCAAAATGAACCACTCGGTGTTCGCTCATTTTCGCTATCGCACGCAACAAGTGTTTTTGAGAACGTATATATCGTTCGCGTTTTAATTTGGGGTCATCTCCCTCCCGCGTTGGTGCCAAAATATACTCTCCCAAATTTTGTTTTCCAACAAATCGTATTTTGGTGGTCACATAATCCGCATCTTTTCCAGGAACATATTTTGTCATTACATCACAACCTTCGCGTATTTTGGGCGTGATTTTGGCCGGACATGAAGTCACAATGGGAGCAAAAAACCGTGATGTATTCTTTATATTCGATATTATTTTACTCACCCGTATTTCATTTTGCACTGTATCGTCATTCTTTTGTATTTTTGTAATGAATTTTTCCGATTCAACCATTCCATTGCATTTGATTCCAGGATGATAGACACAACCATATGTGCCTTGATTTATTAATTTGATTGATGGCATTTACTTATAATACACATACAATTATTTTGATGGCTAAAAAAGAGCTTATAGATATTTCGTATGTTCTCATTATTAACTTGTTTGTTTCTCCATTATAACACATATGAAATATCCATCCGTATTAATTTTTATATCTAAAACCGATGAAAGATATACATTGCTCATGCAATGGTCACAACAAAATGCGGAAATATTAGATTGCACAGTTCATGTGTCAAACAATCCAGAAGAACTCTCCCGATTACATGACTTAACATATCATGTATTAGTATCTCTACCAGGTGATGATTGGGTTTTTATAAATAGTAAAATCTGCGACAGAATGCGCAATCAATGGATTGAATGCGACCCTCTTCAACTCACCGCCGCCGATTTCTCCCACCGCGTGAATAGTTGTTATGCCCACTATCTCATAAATCCGGACCGCACAAAAACACGTCCCACGTTCTCAGTATTCACGACCACCTACAACACGGGCAATAAAATATATCGCGCATACAACTCGTTAATTAAACAAACCATGCGGGACTGGGAATGGGTCGTTGTTGATGACTCTCCCGATGATGATAATTTCTTTTTCCTTCGTAATGTGTTGAGTCACGACCCACGTGTCAGACTGTATCGACGGGCTCAAAACAGTGGCAGTATTGGAAATGTGAAGAATGAGGCAGTGTCTCTGTGCCGTGGCAAATACGTGTTGGAGCTGGACCATGATGACGAAATCATGCCGACTCTTTTGGAAGAAGCGGCCGAGGTAATGGACAAGGATCCGGATGTGGGATTCGTGTATTCGGATTTTTTTAATGTGTATGAACCTGACAGTTCGGGAGAGAAAGCCAATTTCAAGTATAGTGATTTCATATCTTTTGGATATGGTGGATATTACTGTATTTATGTGCCTGACGATAATAATACATATCAATATGATGCCGGAGGCTCAAGGGAGGTACCGTCTAGGAACCGTAGGTTCCTGACTTGGAGATATGTGTATATTACACCGAATGTGAATAACATAACGGCATCGGCATTGATATCTCTCCCGAATCATCCGCGTATATGGCGCAAAACAGTGTTGGACCGCGCAGGTAATTATTCGGAGAATTTGCCCATTTGCGACGACATGGAGATTTTGATTCGGACATTTGCTTTGTTGGACCCAGAAGGAGAAAACCCAATCAAAGTGGTCAAAATCCACAAACCGTTGTATGTGCAATACATGAACGCGGGTGGTAATAATTTCTCGCTGATTCGCAATCGGGAGATAAATCGAATCGGCCCGCAATACCTGTATCCGCTATTATACGAAAAATATAAAATGCATGATGTATTTCAAAGACTGGGAGCTTATGAAGACCCTGTATTTTTGAAACAACACAGCCAAATATGGAAACGTGCTGACGCGGAATATGAGCATAAATATGCCAATGCAATAGTGAATCGCGATGTGCAACAACATTTGTTTATTCTGGGTCTTAGGCAGCTGCTCGCGAGAAAAGAAGGAGAAATATATGAAGATGTTGTAAAACGAATCGACCAGTTGCGTTCTCTCCCGAACACAACAGAATTGATTGTTTTGGATCGGGAGAGAACACCGGAAGAATTATGTTCGCAATTGGAAGTATTGGGTTTAATAAATGCGAGAGCATATGCAATGGAGGATTGTTCATGGGAGGATTTGGAGAGATTCGCGGAACGAATGATGTGTATCCCCGAAAACATAGAGTCACTGCACATAATTGGGCCGCCAGATAAGAAAGTTAGACTTATGGAGTCAAATAGTTATAATATGTTTGTCGCGAGTTTCAGTTCTAGGCATGAAATTATTAATGACTATTTGGTTCATTGCCCTTATCAATTTTCGCACAGAGTAAAATATTTAGAAATCGGTGTGGAATGGGGACACACATATACCAAAATAATAAGTGACAACAAAACCGGCGTCGATCCGTCGCCAAAATGGGACGATAACACTATTGTCCGCAAAACATCGGATGCGTTTTTTGCGGAACTTCCCCCCGATACCAAATATGATATTGTATTCATTGACGGCATGCATCATGCGGAGAATGTCTGGCGCGATTTGCGCAATGCGTTACAACACTTGACTCCGGGTGGCGTCGTCATTATAGATGATGTGTTACCGCAGACGGAGGAGGAGCAGTGGCGCATTCCGCGCAAACATGTGAAAGAGGACGGCATATTAAAATACGGCGGTTCGCCATGGACGGGAGATGTGTGGAAAGCAATATATATGTTTATGCGAATGGTGAAACCCAAAACACAAGAGTTTAGAGTGTATTCACATCCGACGAATTACCGAGGTGTTTTAGCTCTGAAACCGAATGACACAAAAGAATGGGTAATAAATATGCCGGAGGAGGTACCGAGGGAAGCGTATGTGTTGGATTACACGCAAGATTTCTCGACCTACCTCACTAAAATGAATAATGGTTGGTGTGAGCCGGATGCCTGACATTATGTGAGTATGTTGTATAGGGATGAAGTTTAATTGGCGGTCGTTTGTATTTAGTTTGGGTGTATTACTGTTTGCACTAATTGCGGTGAATTTGATGGCTTCTGGAGTGAAATTGGAGGGGTTTGAAGAAGGTGCGGTGGATAATAAAGGCAATTGCAATAAAAAGGTGGCCAAAATAAATGATTTTGAAAAAGCCGTGAAAGATTTGCAATCAAAAGGTCAATTGTATAAAGATAATAAAGTGGATTATTCCAAATTATCAGCTTTTGGAAAACCAGGTGATATTGGAGGAGCATGTGCTGGTTTTATTACGCAAATAGCTCCGCTTGGACAAGTTACAACACAAGCAAAAGCGCAAGTGAAACAGGCATCTGCTGCTGTTCAAAACGCGGCGAAACCAAAGAAAAAATAAATAAAAAAATAAATCCATGTTATACAAATGCGTAAAATATGGATAACTGTATCTGTTTTACTATTCATCATATTTGTCTCTGCATCTAAATTGTTCGAGTTTGGGACGGCGATTAATAAAGAGGGGTTGTCTTCTGACCCCGCATTGGAATGTCGAGACCCAGATACGAATCTGAAAATACAGGACTCGGAAATCACGAAAGATGCCAAACACCTAATAATTAATCAGGGCACACAGGTGCGTAAATTATATACACAAAATGGGATAGATTTAGTATCTCCCAAAGTGGTGGATCACATTTTAGTCGAAGTAATGGGAGTGAGGCAAAGACCAATATATGAGAAATATCCAGCATGTGCAAAGCAATTAGCCAAATCGCTCAAACACGAAATGCCGTGAATTCTCCACAAAAAACCGGAACAAATAATATACGAATACAATGGTATTAAAAATAAAAACAGTGGCAGGATTATTGTTGGTGATTATTGCATGTTTAGTGGTGGGTATGTTAGGTTATACGGTGGCGGAAGGATTAACACCAGGCACCAGAAATGCTAGACCGAATAGAGAACAGGGCGCTACCAATCGGGCACAATCTCGCAGAAGCAGAGCAACTAACAGAAACGCAAATACGCAAGTGAGAACAAGTGTGGGAGTGTATTAGAATATATATGTTAAGTTCATATCATAATAATAATTATTATTATAATGTAGATATAAAATGCAAATGCAAGGTAATGGATGTCGATATTTAAGGGTATTGAAAGCGGAGAGAGAGCGCGACCTTCAGGATGAGAGACCTACTACATATCGCAACAAACACGAAACATTTCGTGTGACGCCAATTATGAATGCAAATGAAAAATTAATAATGGAAGAATATTTACAAGCACAAGAATCTGTGGTAATAAAAGACCATTCCCCGGATAGCTCATAACCTGGGTCTGTTTATAAGCAATAGTATAAAAAAGAATACAAACGCAAACTCACATATTTATAATAAATTAACCCCCATGCAAAATAATACAATACCGAATTATTTGGAAGAATCTCCCGAGACATCTTCCGTTGAATCTGTTGAATTGCATCCAGATCTAGAGACAGAAACACATAATCCTATAGCCATACAACAAATTGTTTCCGTTGATCCAGAACAATTAACTATACCATCCTCTCGCGATGATTTTAACGCATGGTTAATTGACCCCATGATACGCAGCAATAGTCCGCGCAACAACAATTCATCATCAGACAGTGATAATTCTGGTGGTTCTGGTTCCCGTTCCAATGCGAAACGCAAATATCACAAATATACTTTTGATGAAATTAGCAATTCATTGGAACTTTATTATAATGATACTAATAAATATTCTTCGGAGATGGATGTTCTCATTACTTTTATTCGAGGTCAAAAACATTTATATATGCAAGCTGCGAATTTAACTAATTTCAAACTATATTCCCTTTACGTAACCGCCCTTTGTTTAACATCATTGGTAACAGTTATGAGTCCGTTTATTAAATCATATGCGTGGAATTATATCGTAATTTCGGCACTCAATGCTACCGCCACTGCTCTTATTTCGGTTATAAACTATTTCCAGTTTGAATCGTCGGCGAGTAAATATACATTTATGGCGAATCAATATGAATCATTTGAGAATTCGTTGGAATTATCCAATAACAAACTTGATTTCATGGACGTGGAATCGGATAAGACGGGTCTAATTGTGAATAAAATCAAAGAAACGGAATTCCGTATCAATGAAATACGCGAATTGAATCAAATGTTAATTCCTGCAGAACTCAAGTTGGCTTTCCCTGTTATCACACATATTAATGTGTTCTCGTTCATTAAACGCATTCAAGACCATAAACGTTTATTGATAATTAAATTCAAGGATGTTAAAAACGAAATCAATCAGTTGTTGTATCACATATTGAATCCAAATCACAAACATAAATCCATTCACGATTTGGACCCTGAGCAAGCCAAACAACGCGTAATTTTCTTGAATGATACGAAAGACAGATTGAAAGACCAATTAATTCATTATCGCCAGGCATATAAACAGCTTGATTATTTAATTCAGAAAGAAATACAGTATGCGGAGAAACACACTCTGCATATTCGATGTGCGTGTTTATTTGGAACACCCAGATATCGCGATCCAGAAATGTATTCCAATCCGGTGATAGCGGACTATTTGCGAGTCTTATTTGAATAGTGAGAACCTCGGTGAATCAAGCGTTTAGTTCTGGAACGACGACGACGTCGTCCTCCTGTTTGCAAGAGTGAGTATTTGATAACTTCTTCTTGTTCTTCTGTAAGGTCATACGGAATGCGGGAGTTTTTAATGGAACGAGATAATTTTTGGTGAAATTTTTCTTTCAGGATATTATCGTTTAGTTTTTTTTTCAATTGAACAATCTTCGTCAAAAACACATCAATGCGACCGTTGATTTGTTGCAAATAATCAATAGATTCCTCATTTTGTTTATGTGTTCGGGAGAGTTCTGTATGTGTTTTTTTCAGCGATTTTTTGACGAGTGTGTCGGTGGGGTCGAGGTCATTGTATCCATCATGCAATGGGCCGTTCAGTTTCTCTCCCGAATGAGGTTGTGTCAAAGACCATCCCTCCGATGGTCGGGCGTTTGACATGCCTTCAAAAGCGGAAATAATCAGACGCGTATCCTTTTTGACCGTTTCAGTTATTTTGTGATGATCCAATTTGGTTTTTTGCAAAAAACTTTGCGTATTGTTTAGTAAATCCTCTGAGAGAAGAAAAGGGGAAACCTTCTGTATTTTATCTGTCATATATAATCGACTTATTTTATATATGAGTGAGGTTGCAGAAACTATATTTAATATTGAACATCGAATAAGTAAAGTGAATGGAAATACTGGAGTCAATACTACATTTAACAAATTATACAAGTCTAAACTAAATGCTATTAACAGTAATATAGAACTATTAGAAACCGTCATACGTCAATTTATAAATAAAAAAATGGATATGCGCGAATATAATAACATATATGATAATATTGATATTATCGAAAAAAATATGATTGGTATAATGCGTGAAAACGAAAAAACAATGGACCAGTTGATGAAATTCGATGAAACAATCAAGAATTATGGCATAAAAAATTGAAATACATCCACAAATCAACATTACACATTCATAAATATAAAAACACATACATAATGCCTAGTTTTACGAGTCCATTAACAGACGAGGTCTTTTGCCGACCTGTGGTATATAAACCCATCTTGGTCGATGGTGTATATCGCGATACATTTGTTAATTTGAATTTTCGCGATGGATTAAAGTGTCCCTGTATGGCCACGGGACAAAAAGTGTGGCAGAATTTGTCTGGATTTAGAACCCACACAAAATGTGCGAAACATCAGGGTTGGCTCATGGAACTGAACCGGAATGCGGCGGATATTTATTCTAGATATGTTGAGTTACAAGAGTTGGCGGATCAACGTGCGCAGATAAATACGCGATTAGAGAATGAGTTGGCGGTATATAAGTTGCGGTGTGAAATGTTAGAGCGACACATTCATGATATACAATCACTGACGCAAAATTTACCATCGATGATGACAATCGACGAGTGAGGTGAGTGGAGCGAAGCGAAGCGTAATGGTAAGTTTTTTTATCTTTTTATGTTCAACGGTTGGCCACACAAATCCAATACCATGGCATTGTATGGACGACTTTGACATTTTTATCTTCGTCGAATCGCATTTGAATATATTCCGCTAATTCACTCTTGTTCCATTTCAGGTGTATCACAATGCGTTTGGCACCGGGTTCTACGCGGCTGGGAAATTCAAGCACTTTCTCAATGAATCCAATGTGTAATTTGCAAAACACACTGAAAATGAATTGACGACTCACATTGACATCGACTCTTGGAATACAGATACTATACATACGTTTATGTTGATGTTGATTATTCGTTTGTGTATGAAAATGTTCTTTGTCGTTGGATAATTCATTTTTGTGCATTTTGTGTTGTTATTTTTATTTAGTATAAAATATAAATATCTGCAATATTTATATTCATCATGCCGAGAAGAAGAAATACTCTGAAGAACGCGCCGCTATAAAACGCACATGGCGCAATGTCAAATACGGCCGCGTTCGCAGTCATCGCGTGCGTGTCCCTGGACGTTTCAAACATCCAGACAGTGATTCTCACAGCAGTTTGAGTACTCCTTTTGCGAGCAGTAGTGGAAGTATGAGTTTGAGTCGCAGTGCAAGTGGCAGTCGCAGCAAACGAAGTCAAAGTGGTGAGATGCTTTTTCGTATGAGTCGCTAATTCCAGGGACGAACCCTCCCTTATTAAAAAAAACTTGCCGGAGGCTAAGGGAGGTACCGTCTAGGAACCGTAGGTTCCTGACAAAGTTGAAATGTTTTCATTAAATATTTAATAGACATATAAATATCACAATCTATATGTCTATAACCAAAAATGAATTTTGTAAAATCCGCATACCTATACATTACCCGGTCGAGATCGAGAGACAAACCCCATTCAATTATCCCTCTGCATCAACAAGACCTCACTCTGCCCCGGTCGTCATACGTTCTGCGTATCGCCGCTATCCAAGATCCAGAGACCCGCATTACAGGAATCGGCTGGATTATCCACACCGATGGCCGAGAAATCAAGCGCGGCACCACCACAATCAACGCACACAACGATATCAATATCGCGCTGTATCGCGCGTTTCATCACGGGCTCGAATGCGCCAGACGTTTTAATATACAAAATTTAACAGTTGAAACGGCGAATCCCAATTTTATGTTGAATACGGATCACGCACATAATCCGTTTGCTAAAAAGATGTTTAAACAATTGCGGAAACAGTTGATTATTTACGTGCCCAAGAATTTTGCGCGTATTCATTACATAACTCTTGAGAAAGACCCAGAAGATGTTGTGACTTATATACAAGAATATATACGAGAATTGAATGAAGAATTTAAAGAAGAACCGTTGGTCGAAGCAAATGAACGGCCTGCATCACGCGTGTAATAAAAAGGTAAGTTTGCGCACTTTTTTGTTTTTTATTTTTTTCTGGTTCTGCGGCCATATTTACAGTATTGTCTCTGCGAGAATCCTTTGGGACGTTTGCAGTTTATGGATTGTTTGTATTTGCGTGACCATTTTCTCATGTTACGTTTATAATATTATATGATATTATGAATTGCATGTTCCATATTTAATCTCGCCTCTTCCACTTGTTTGCGTTTGTCAGCCATTTTATCCGCGATGGTTTTCAAATCTTTACCTTCATTTATCTGTGTCCATTCTTCTTTACGATACAATAATGCAACGCGCACATATTCAAAAAAATGGGCCGTATTCTTTATGTGATTTTCTTGTTCCGCGCTCACAGTTTCGCTGTATTTAAATAACATATATCCCATTTCCTCCAAACACACATACACATATCCAATGATATTCTTTTTTTTGCGTGCATCCGTAATTCTTTGCACATTATTTATTGCATTTTTTATATGTGTAATTTGATTCACAATTGATTCGTCGAAACACACTTGACGAAACGCATCTTCCGGATACAAATTCATATAATTATTAAATTCCTTCGCAAAATTATTAATGCGGTCGATTTCTATCATAAGATGAATTGTTCCCTTTTTGGGAATACTGTTTTCTATATTAAACATATTAATATTCGGGAGAGATAATATATACTCTCCCGAATTATTTATGTTGGTTTTACCTTAATCAATCAATAACTCAACAATATACTCGAGTCATGCCCACACCTATATAATGAAAATAATAGAGGATATTTTTCTCGTATTAATATCCACACATTCACCTCCCACATTAACGCACGTCTCTCCCGAATAATGCGATTACATTCCTGTTTAGCTAAGTCCGCAAATCGCAATAATGGCCCACGCATGCCCCCAAATACAGACCCAGCAAAGACCCATTGTATGTCGCGATAAATATCTAAATGCGGTCGCGGGTCGGGCCAACAACTCGCAAAATGAACCTGGTCCAATGGATGTCCCGAATCCCATGCATCTTTATAACGTGCAGACACATTGGATAAACACGTTTCCAATGCATGTTTTAACCCGGCTTCGCTGGGAAACATGTGTCTGATTCCAAAATCGACCCACATATAGTGCGCGTTAATAGCTATATCTGGCATATTCTTTTGCGTATAGAGAATTGCTTGTCTCATCCATTCTGGCTTGTGATTCTGCACCATCATATATTCCGCCGTATCTTTATCTGGTCTCCCGGTATTTACTGAATGTTGGGATACGTCGCTATTGTAATAATACATATCGGTCAAATTAAATTCAATGAAATGAGTATTGTCTTTGTTCAGAACGTTGATTATATCTGAACTAACGAATACAATTTTAGTGGTGTTTGGTGTTGCGTCTATGAGAGCTCTCCCGTATTCTATATATGCATCAATAGGTCGGTCGTTACGTTTGTTTGTGCCGGTGATAAAAGCAGACACTATTATAGTGTTCATATTAGTCGATATATTATATATGACGACACCTCTCTATATTTCATTCGGATATAGATGCACATCTGCGGGATTATTAAAACGCATGGGGTTAAAAACCGAAAGTCATCCATTTGATTGGATGGTCAGTCGTTTGTCCGTGATACAAGATTGTATTTCCACCAATTTCGCGCATTTTTTACACGCCAATTACACTTGTCGTCCGACAATTACTGCATCATACGAGCCACATGAATCCGAGATGGATGTTCATGTATGTGATGAATCCGTGTGGTTGAACGAAAAGTATTCATTCTTACCTCCCTCTCCCGAACATACGTCGAAATACTGGAGAATATTCGGGAGAGACACATATTCATATCCCATGGCATTCAATCACCACAATATGCTTTTACCAGAAACACGCGAGTATTTTGTCAGATGTATTGAACGATTGAGAGATGCTCTTCATAATAGACAAATTCATTATTTGTATATACATCCCATTCAAGATGTGGGAGAGCACACAGATAATGTGTCGCAGTTGATGGATGATTTCTCCCGATTTCACGGGTTTATATCGGGAGAGTCGAAAAGTCCCCCCACTGGGTTATTTATTTTACCGGTTCGAACACAGCATCCTTATCCAATCACAGATTATTATAAATCCCCTGTGAAAACACTCGTGAAAACAGCGGATGGAATGACTATTGTTGTATTGTATTGCAATCGCGATATAGTGGATGCGGGTGAAATATGGTATCGCAATGGGTTTATTGAAGAAGAATTGGCAATACAATGTATTCGGGAGATATTGTAGTTACGACATGTCATCATTGGCGTTGAGTATTTTACCCAATCCATGTCACAGTTTAGGCGCGTCCGTATTAAACACTTGCACACCGTGCAAAGATGCGAGTGGAGGAGGACCCAGTCCAGCTCCATGTTCTTTTACTGCGGAACAATTAGCAACTATACAGCAGATTAGAACGCAATACACATTACCTTTAGCAACAAAACAGTATCAAGAGATACCATGCGATGTTTGTTTGTATATTAATTTATTGGATGCATTGCGCAAAACACAGACTGATTCGTGTTATGCCACCAATACGGATGTTGCGTTATTGATGAGTATTGTTGAGGATGGCTTACAGGGAGCTGTGAATGCATATAATCTCAATATTGATATTTTGCGGCTGAAAATAGATAATAACTATTTGGAAGAGATTTTGCACGAATACATGAGCGGCAAAAATAGTATAAGCACCGCACTGAATGCTGAAGGTGGTTTCGCACTTTTGAAGAAATTCGAATTGGCACCTCTCTTCAAACAATACATCACTATTTATGGTCTGCCTCCACCGGGACTAGGATTCGACCCGCGATTATTGAAGATGGTGTATGACGCTATGATAACAGGTGGTTTAGACCCTGGTGTGAGTAATATTTGCGCCATACCACCACAATTACCCTCGCCATACCCCGATGATTCGTGTTACAATCCATGCACTTATATAAATCCCAATACGTGCCCTTGCCCCGATGTGAGTGCGAACTGTAATCCATGTCCCCCGTATCCATGCCCGACTGGTTCTGTGCCATGCACGGATGCGTGTGGTAATTGCGTGCAATATAATTCGTCTTGTCCGTCTTTGCCTCCATTGGGTGGGCCTTCAACATGTCCGACGCCGGATTTAAGCGGATGTATGTATTCACATACAACGTCGCATACACACAGTCACACATATTCACACACATATACACACACCACATCACATACAGTATGTTATGAGATTGTGGATATTTATAAGGAGTTGTCAGCGTATGTTGAATCGATTAAAACTCTGAATCAGCTCTATTATGAAGGTCAATTATCTGTTGTGCAGAGTATTTTAACGCAATCAATGTATGAAACAATTTTGGCGGATTTAGCGAAATTGGAAAAAGCTCCTCCGGCTGGTTCAACACAAGCCGTGCTCGATGCGTATGCGGAATATGAGAATATTCGGTCATATATAAGTAAATCTATAGCGTCATTATATTCCGCGGTCAGACAGTATGATACGATTGTGCATTATGAGGACGTTATGGCACGAGATAAAATACAATTGGAAATATTAACAGACCCCGTGAAATTGAAGAAATATGTCGAGGAATTTTTCAGCAAATCGCGTTCTGTTTTGCCGGATCAATATTTGAGCGCACCCAAAGCTTTGTTGAAACCGCAATATGCGCGATACATCGAATTATATGGATTTCCCGAATTTGGTGCGTTTGACCCAGTATTGTTGGGTGACATCCTGAAACAATTGGGATTGGGTAACGAGAATTTGCCTGCAACAGTTACTAACCCACCGACCCAGCCGGCTCCGTTTGATAATGCAATTGCTGGGACCACCATACGTAATGCCGGGGTAAATAGTCCCGCAAGTCCAGATGGCCAAGGTCCGTTGGCTGCACCGCCGAATAGTCCTAATAGTTCAGTGACCGCGAGTTCGGGGACGCCAGCGACGCCTTTAAGTCCGGCAAGTCCCGATAGCCAAGGAGGTCAGATGAATTCAACGCCCAGAACGCCCAGACCGAATGTATTGCGTTTGAGAATGCCTACAAAGAATCCGAAGAGTCCGTAATTGTGGCAGTATTATCAGAATTAAAGTTTTTGTATTTTTTCAAGTCTAGGAATAAAATATACGATGGCTACTTCTGCTAACATCATTCTTAATGCTTTCGAGCAAACCCTCATTATGGATTTGTCTGGTGCTCTTGACACTATGACTCTCCCCACTTTAGACGTCAGTGCCAACGCTGTCGTTGAAGTCTCTCTTGCTGAAATGAGAAACATCTTCCAGTATCACTCTGATTCTCTTGATGTTATCAATGCTGCCGAGAGTGATCTTAAATTCTTCGTCAATAGTGACGATGTTGATCAGGGTTTCGCTGGCCCTGTTCTTATCAACCCCGTGAATGCGGTCGTTGATACTGTTGCTCCCATCTATAACCACCCTGATGACAACAAGCGCATGGTTTGCCACGATTTCATCCGCTATTTGGCTGTGAAGCTTTTCAACACCCATCACGGTGTCGATCTCTTCACCAATGAGCAGGAAATGCTTGACGACCTCCGCACTTTGGCCAACAACGGAACTGGTCACGTCTGGAAGGCTATCATTGATGTTGCTGCTGATGCCAATGATGCTGCTGGTCTTGAGTACTCCACTGATGACACCAACATCTGTTGCCAGGTGTATCGCCAGATGATTCAGCAATTCCCCAACAGATTCTCCAACATTAATTCTGATGTTGTTGATGGAACTGTTGAACCTTCTGAGTTGAAATATTACATTCCTTTCCTTGAGAACGATACTCTCCAGTTCAAGCTTATTATCACCCCTGCCCCTGGTCAGGAAGCTCTTACTGGTGTGTCTTCTTTTGGTTCTCGTTCTTACAGTATCACTCTCTTGATGAAAGAGACTCCCACCACTGTTTCTCCTGTTGATGATGCTGGTTCTTACTCATTCGCTGCTTAAATAATTATTTTATAAAAATATAAAATTGAAATGAATTTATAATTAATGTTCTGTTGAATAAAAAACATTAATTCAAACACAAACAAACAAAAAACAAACAAAAACAACGAACAAAACAAACAAACAAACAAAAATGACTTCTGTTCTGCATATGAGTGTATTAAATTTCAGTAATCAATATTTGCATGAATGTTGCGATAAATTAAATATACCGAAACATTCTAACAAACCGAAACACAAATTATTATCACTTATATACGAAGCGCTTAATATTCAAAATACTTTAATTCAGTATGATGAACTCAAAACCATTCTTGATGCGTGCAAAAAACCAGTATCTCCGACAGAATCACAAGTGTTGGAATCAACTCCTCCAAAATGGATTACTATACAAGTGAAAAGAGAGAAAAGAGTTCGACAAACACGAGCTCCGGAGAAAATAAAAGAGTTGGTGAATCACTTTGCGATTGAACACAAAGAAGATGACCGCAAACAATTCAAGATGGCTTGGCAACAATGGATTATTTCGGATGAAATAAATAAATTATTGCATGATGAATATATCAATGACTCTGAACGCGAAATTATCATTGATAAATTATATTTCAGTGCAAGATACTATCATCGTAAAAAGGAATTGAAAAAAGAAAGCCAACCTTTGGTAGGGCAAAGCCAAGAGCAAAGCCAACCTTTGGTAGGGAAAAGCCAAGGGCAAGGGCAAGACCAACCTTTGGTGAAAGAAGAGGAAGTGAGAATGAAGAAACGTTCTTACAATAAAACGGACAAGACCATTTTAAACAATATAGATAATCATTTGCAATCTTTGGATAAAGATGAACGCGGTTTTATAGTGAAACCGTCGGTTGCATTTGATAAATTTGTGGAATCGTATGGCAAAGAATATGAAGAATATAAAAAAATATTTAAAAATCGATTTTATATGTTTGAAAAAAATATTATTGCAGGAAGGTAAGAATCAAACATTTTTTTCACGAAAAAATTGAATAAATAATCCAATTAACTCTGTATTGCAATTACAAGAAAATAACACAAAAAATGGGCAATACAAAACATAAGAATGAACACGAATGGAAACGAATGCAAGCTGAAAAAGAGCCCGAAATACCTCCTGAAATAGTGGCAGATTTTCGCAAAAGAGTGAAAGATTACTGCAAATCACTCAAACATCATTTACTAACAACCAGATTCAGTGATGATACGTGGTTACAAAATATTCAATTTCGGGAGAGCAATAAATCAGTAGCATGTATTTATAGCTCGCCAACGAGTGTTAGTAAGCACATAATAACCGATAGTGTAATGTTTATAATTGAGATGAATAATACACAAAATAAAATTATGGGGATAGGTATGGTGCGAAATCACCCCAGTATTAATAAATATGGTATTTACGAATACAGTGAATTTAATAGATTCATGTATGCAGGTAAGATGAGAATCGACCGCAGTCAAATGACTGCAGAAGAAGAATTAATAATGCGAGTATTGGACAAAGTCTGTTTCACTGGGAAAAAACATTTGAAACGGGGAACGGGAATTACCATGTTTCCAGCAGAAATATTATATAGATTTTCCAGTGTGATGGATATTGTGGAATATGTGTGTGGAATGTTTAAACGTCGCATGCAGATACAAGCTTATATGTAAATTTTTTTCATATTTTATACCCGTTCAATTTAATAAAAGTATTATAAAGATAAAATAAAGGATTATGTGGAAACAACAACAAAGAAATATGTATGATGCGGATAGTTATACCGATGATGAACTATACAGATTACTCGGATTTTCGGGAGAAACCGAACCAGATGACAGAGAATTAGAGGTTGCTATTTTATCCAATGTAAATCGATACTCGCGCATGCATACAAATGCAGGAGAACAAATGTTGCATTTTTTCACCAATATTTATAAACGATTTTTTGATTTAGAAGAAACAAAAGAAGGAATGGCCAACATGGGTCCAGCACCAGCGGCAGCTCCAGCTCCAGGACCAGCTCCAGGACCAGCTCCAGGACCAGCTCCAGGACCAGCTCCAGGACCAGCTCCAGGACCAGCTCCAGGACCAGCTCCAGGACCAGCCAATGGCGATGATAAGAAAGTCTATGTGAATAATTCGGACAAGATATTCAAAGATAAATTAAACCCAATTTTAACACAGACAATAAAACGAACGGTGGTGGTGGATAGCCAGTATCGCGATAAAAGTAGTATTTCATCAACGAGTTTCACATTCAATTTGTCGGAAGAATTGAAGGATGTGGTCTCTCTGAAATTGTATTCGGTTCAAATTCCGTATTCTTGGTATACAGTCAATAATAGTTTTGGTGGCAATTTCTTTTTTATAAAAGGCGCCGCACCTGGAATCGACGACGGAAATCACGATTTTCGAATGAATATATTATCAGGTAACTACACACCAGATACACTCATCACTGCCATTAATCAAAGCATTCAAACATTATCTACTCTCCCGGAATATAAAGACACAGACTTTGGAGATACTGGAATTACGTATAATTCACCAACATGTTTATCCACCATTGTAATTGATTTGAAAAAAACATTCAATGAATCCAATTATTATTTGTATTTTCCCGAATGGACCCCGCCCACAGACCCTGTTGCAAGACGCACGACGTTGGCCGGTTATATGGGGTTTAATTATCAGACATATGGCTTATCGGAAATATATTCAGAACGCGACTTGCCTCTACAAAATCCGTCGCCCACTGCGCCGGATAATACAAGTTCTGTCTATGTTTTGGATTCTTCCAATAATATTATAAAAATACACGTATATGACGGCACATCATTTCAAACCGCAAATACTACGTATATTAGTTATGATATTAGTTTTAATGAATCGACATATACACGAAATGGTTTGACCGCAGCAGTTAGCAACGCATTTACATCATTAGATGTGTTTGATTCATTGGGCACATCTCTCTCCCGAATTGATATAAGTGGAAGTCAATTGGAAGATAACCAATTTTCATTTTATAAGTTGCAGATTAAATTAAATCGACTGAAAACATTGCGGAATGAAGGCTATAAAATAGCCGTTGAATTCCCGGATGAAACGTATAAAAACGCGCTGGGACAAGTTCCAGTATGGACGGGAAGCACATCGTGTTTTCATTTTATGTTATTGGTGAATGAATGCAATCAAGTTCTGTCTGAAACAAACACATTGCAAACAAATTATGTGATTCCTTCTGGACAACAAATACAAATCAAATTGGAGTGTATTACTGAACCGTATAATACGGAGTATAATACATATAATTTTATTGTCCCTTCCTCCATTTCCACGGGATATTTATTGTCGGACCTTGTTGCAAACATCAACGTTGCAATACAACAATCGAACCAAACGCAAAGTTTGTCGGACACAAACAATGATTTAAATTATCCATCCACCCAATTTTTAATCGACCCGGAGACCAATTTGTTGGATTTGCAAATCGACCTGAATCGTGTGTTCAGAAATTCGCTTTATCACACAACGATGAATCACACCTATTTTGGAACACACGATATTGATTTGTCTGGCAACGTGACCGAATTTACACACGATTTTAAAATTTCATCGGCGTATAGATTGAACGCAAACGACACCTTTATTATCAAGCCAAAAATGTCAGTTGGTTTTACGAATAATGAAACAAATGCGACATTTAATATTGCTATTTCGGGAGAGACGGTGTATTCGAATTATCAAGATTTGCAACGAGCACTGAATAATTTGTTTGTGAATTACATTGATGCGCAAGGAGACAGACCGCTTGAGAACACGCGTGTAACAATGATCGTGAGTGGTGAAAATATAATAGCAACACTGAGAATTGTGGTGGCGAAAACCATGGGACAATTAGATTATAAAGCCGTGTTTTATGACGGCACCGCGTCGGTACCTGCCGATAATTTTTGGGTGAAAAAATTAAATTTCAAAGATGAATATATTTTATCGGAACAGCCATTGGAGGGGGCAATCACCACTGTATCCAATACGAAAATAATTTCGGATAATCAAATCACGATTGACCGCGGCGTAAATGATACGTTTTATTTATTACCATACACCAATATAAGCGGTTTAAATCCTTCCACCCGAGATTATGACATAAAAATAACCATACCGAGCGGTCAGTATTCGCGCAATACACTATTCAATCAATTAAATGTATTGTTTGCTGCAAATCCTCTTTGTTCAAACACGCGCGTTTCGGCGTATTCACAGAGCGGTAAAGAATATACTTTATTCTCGGTAAGCATCAACAAAACATTCACGACAAAAGATTATAAAGTTACATTTTACGATACGGTTGGATTTTCAACATGCATTTCGCGTGGAACGACCAAATCCATCCAAAATGTCACGTGGGATACGACGGTGGGTTGGCTGTTGGGATTTCGCAATAAACCCGAATATTTTTTGGCGGATTACGTGGGAATAGAAGACACTGTTCCACCAACGAGTTTGACTCCCGAATTGAATTATTATAATTCAGCCAATAAAAACGCTTGTGTGTTGAGAGGAGACACTGGTGTTAGTGTGAATCTATACAATTATTTTTTGATTGTGTTGGACGATTATTCGCAAAATCATTTGAATGATGGATTGGTTACAACAACACAACCACAAACATCGGTTGATGTGCCGCTTGATGTTACATATGCGTGTAATCCCATCACCGGAAAACCAATTATGTCGCTGGTTCCATCAGGCGGAAAAAGCATGACTGCATTACAGGTGTATTCGAACCAACAGAAAATATTGTCGCAAATGGCAGTAGCAAAAAGTTATTCGTCTGGTCCATATGCGAAAGACGTGTTCGCGCTTATACCCATGAAACTGACGGGTTTAAGTCCGGGACAGGTATATGTGGAAACCAGCGGTACTTTACAGAATCAAGACCGCGTTTATTTTGGACCGGTTAATTTGAGTCGCATGACAATAAAATTGTTGAGTGATAGGGGTGATTTGGTCGATTTAAATAATACGAATTGGTC
>JACCDX011087991.1_pt1 | contig 33187 bp, 33 predicted proteins | sample 7449681 | NCBI WGS metagenome assembly JACCDX01 (sample SAMN15323450, study PRJNA562643) | freshwater metagenome | isolation source: river surface water | place: USA:Blue River Watershed | collected 2017-08-18
GCTATCCTATCACACGGAGCAGCTCAATTTTTAAAAGAAACTTTACAAGATAGAAGTGATAATTATCGTATGTTTACTTGCCAACATTGTGGTTTAGTATGTAGTGTAAATCGTGAAGCAAATATTTATAACTGTAAGAATTGTAGTAATACAACTTCTTTTGCTGAAATTAGATTACCTTATGCTATGAAATTGTTTATGCAAGAATTAGAAACTATGGGTGTTGCACCTAGATTATTAACTAAAGAATACTAGGGGATTAATCCCCTTTCACCCCGTTAGGGTTATACAACCCATTCGGATAATGTTTTTGCGCATTGAATGCGAGGGCTTCGCCCTGCAAATTTTGTAAATATTTTTATTTTGATTAACTAAACACCATAAAATTAAATATTATTATTTTTGTAGTGATTTTTATTATCTAATTATCATAAATTATATTAATTATAATTAATAATGTAATTTAGGGATCACATGATCACATCATTTCTTAAACTTTGAGTTTTTAAGAGATTTTTTTATTTTTATTAAGTGAATTATTTAAATAATTATTTAAGGATTATTGTTTATATTAAAAATAATTATGAATTCTGATAATAATTTATCTGAATCACAAGCTAATATAAATTCTAATTCAAAGTCCAGCGAATATAATAAAAAATGGTATGCTGAAAATAAAGCTAGTAAATTAGCATATCAAAAAGAAAAAATTAATTGTGATATTTGTAATACTATGATTGCTAGAGTAAATATGGCAGATCATAAAAAAACTATTTTACATAATAAAAATTTAGAATTATTTGAAAAAAATAAAGAATTATCTAAAACTATTGAAAATAATAAAAATCAAATAACTGATAGTTTTTTATCTTCAAAAATTAAGGAATTAGATAATACACTCAAGGAAATGAAAGATTATATAAATTATAAAGAGTTATAAATCCTTACAGTGTTGGTTTTAAAGGTGCGTTTCCTTACCGAAATTAATTTACTAAGATATAATATATAAAAATACAAAATGCCTTTTATGTATTATAATAATAATGACAGTAATAATGACAACGAATATAAAGATTTATTTATGAGATATAAAGTCGCTGATAAATTACAAACTTCTATTGGATTAAATGTTTCTGATAAAAATAAAGATAAGATTTTATCATTTAATTGGGATATTATTAAGAATGATTCTATTAAAAATACTGAATTATATGAATTTAATGATATGACTAAAATATTTATAAGACCACATTTTGATATTGATTATGAATGGAAATCTATTAATTATAAATTAGCAAATGATATTAAAGAAAATGCTATTTCTAAAATATTAGACCATTTTAATATCGATATTAATGATATTTCAATTGCACAAAATCATCGTAATGATAAATGTTCTTTTCATTTTGTAATTACTAATTTAATGACTACTATGGAATCATTAAGTAAATGGGTTGAAGAATTTAAACAAGAATTATTAATAGACCATTTTGATTTATCAATCTATCGTAATGGTTTTAATAAATGGCGAATGTTAAACACTATTAAAAGAATTAATAAAAAGAAAAATAATGATAGTATTAATGAGAATGATTTATTAATTTTTAAAAAAGAAACTAAACATGATGATATTGATTTTTTAATTACATATACTAATCCTGATATAATGAAATTAGTTATTTATATTAATGAAATATTAGATGATGAACATAATTTAAATGATATTAGATCTAATACTTATTCTGATTATAAATCGAATTTGAATGAAAATGAAATAATTGAAATATTAAATTTAATTAATAGTAATCAAGTAGATAATTATAATGATACTATTAAATTTATTTGGAGTTGTGTATCAAGTAAATCAAACATAATAATTAATAAATGTAGAGATATATGTAAATTAAATAAAAAATATTATGATGATGAAACTTGGTTTGATAGCATAGTTGAAATTTATGATATAAATAGTAATATTACTATTTCATCAGCTTTAAATATGGCTAAAGAATCTAATCCAAATCAATTTAAATTAATTACACAGAAATATAAATCTTCTAATTCAGAAGAATATAAATTATTATATGATGCTATAAATACTAATTATGATTATGCGATTGCTAAATATTATTGTTTTAAATATCCTAATAATATTCTTGTTTATAAAGGAAATACATATTATTATAAAAAAGGTTTTTGGAAATTTATAGATGATAATAACTATTCTATTAAAAAAGTATTAGCTACTGAATTTTATGATATTTTTAATAAACTATTAAATAAAAAATTTATAGAAAGTAGTAAAATAAAAAATAGTGAATTAGAAGATGATAAGAATCGATTAAAAGAATTAAAAATACAAATAAATAATTTAAACAAGATTTGTTATAAATTACAAACAAGTGGTTCAAAAGAAGCAATTATAAAAGAAATTTATATAGCATCATCACATGATAATATAGTTTTTGATGAACATAAACATTTATTGAATTTTAATAATGGTACATTAAATTTAAATACAAAAGAATTTTATAAACATAATCCATTCGATTATATAACTAAAATTATTCCATATGATTATAATCCAAGTAAATACACTAATACCAATAAAGAAGAATTTATAAATAAAATTAGTTCAATATTTCCATCAAGAGAAGAATTAAATTATTTATTATGGCGTATATCATATTGTTTTTATGGTGGTAATCAATTACAAGAATCTGTTTTTTGGATTGGTGAAGGTCGTAATGGTAAAGGTATCTTATCTGATTTAGTTTCTACTGTATTTGGAACTTATTTTAATGTATTAACTATTTCATATATGACAACATATGATAAAAATTCTAATGCACCTAATGCTGAATTATTAAAACTAAAAGGATGCAGATTAGTAGTTATAAATGAAGCTGATAATACATCGCCATTAAATACTATAAAATTTAAATCATTAACTGGTAATGATACTATTTCTGCTAGAGACTTACATTCTAAATCAACTCAATTTGAATATTTTAAACCTCAATTTACACCATTTATATTAACTAATTCATCACCTACATTTACTAAATTAGATGATGCTGTTATTGCAAGATTATCAATAATTAACTTTCCATTTTATTTTGGAACTATTGGTGATGGTAAATATGACCATAATAATCCAAATCATAAAATACGTAATAATAATCTATTTAATGAGTTATTAATTAATATAGATGTTTTTTTACATATATTACTAGATTATTATTTTGGTAATAAAATAGATAAACCAATATCAGTAAATGAATATCAAAAAAAATTATTATTAGAAATAAATACAGTCGCAAGTTTTTGTATAGATAATTTAGAAGATAGTGAAAATAGTCGTGTAGGTGTTTCAGATTTATATGATTTATACAAAAATTCAAATTATAATTTAAATAATATGTCTCCAAAAGCATTTACAGATAAAATTAAAAGTATATTTGCAAGTAATTTTACCGATAAACGTTTAAAAATAAATTATAAAGTTCAATACGTATTGAATAATAAAAAACTAATTAATCAAGAATCCGATATAATTGAAAGCGATGAAGAAAAATTATAAAAAACTTTTTGAAAACTCAAAGTTTAAGAAATGATGTGATCATGTGATCCCAAAATCATAATTTTTAATTATTTATTTAAATATATCTATAATTAGGTAATAAAAATATTAAAATTAAATATAAAATAAAATTTATGGTTTATTCCTATTATTTACTATCAAATATAAATATCAATTTAAAAAATAAAATTAATAATTATTTATAATGATTAAAATAAAATCATCATCAATCTCAATTATTTCTCTAAATGATTTAAAAAATTTATCAATAGGTTCATTTCATCATGGTCGTATTGGAGTAATCCCATATTATGTAGAAGATAATGTCAAAAATTATATTATCAATAAATCCAACAAAGGTTTATTCAGTGATTTTGGCGGCGGTATTTCAAAAAATGAACATCCATATTTTGACGGTTTAAAAAGAGAATTAGACGAGGAATGTCCAGTATGGTCCAAATATATTTTAGAGAAGATAGAAACCAATGATATTTTACTAGAACAAAGCGTAGATATATCCAGTAATAATAATTCGACAGCTTTACAGATATTATATCGTGAATTTAATAATCAAATAACAAAATATATATTAATATTACTCGAAGTTGATAAATGTATGATTAATTCATTTAAAAAATCAAAAGAAGTAAAAGAATTACATATCTTAAAATCATTTGAATTATATAAACTAGTTAATTTTTGTCAAAAAATAAATAATGGACTGATGCAATTAAAATTAGCATGTAAAGGTCGATTAATACGCATTTAAAAATAACTTAAAAATTTGATAAAAGTGAATAAAAAATATTTTATAATACAAATACTATAAAATGTTTTCTGATGTTATTTCTGATACTATGTGTGATATTGTAAATGCAATTGGGTATGATTATTCATATCCAGATATTTATCCACCAGATGAAGTTATTAACATGTTAAAATGGATGACTTATGTTCGTATGTTGAGTGATTATAGATTACCGGATGGAACATTTGGACAATATTCAAAAGATGATTTACAACGTTTAGCATTGGATGAAGCAACTAAATTATATGAATCTAAAATAAATAAATCATATTTATCTAATAATTCTGATTCAGAATAAATTATTTAGAATTATAAATTAAATTTATAATATTTTGTAATATTAATAAATGAAAAAAAATAATAAATGGGATATTCGAACTTCAAATGATATCATTTATTTTTTTATAAATATTGATTGGAAATCATCTATTCAACATTCAAAATCAGACCAAGAATCTAATATTAAATTAACTAATAAAGAATCAAAATATTTATTATCATTACTTTGTAAGTTATATAATATAAAATTACCAACTATATCAAGTGTCACTGTTCATAATAAAAAATATTATTCTAAACGTTCGAAGTCAATCAATATTAGTGATAAAATAGGTGTATATCATTTATTATATGCATTTTACGACTATTTAAGTGATGTAAATAGTAATATATATAAGAATAATACAGATGATATAGATTATTCATTCCAATTTACAAACAAATTTATACAAAAATTACAATATAATATTGATGCATATATTGAAAATGAAAAAATAGCAAAATCAATACCTGAAAATATAAGTTATTGGTCGATAGATAATATGGGTAATTCGCGATTTTTAATATTTAAGGAGAATGCAATGACATATTTATATGTATATCATCATTTACAATTTATAATAATGATGAAACGTTTTTTTGGAAATAATATTGATTTTATAAAATTATTTCAAAATTATGTATCTAAAAATACACCAGATATTGAAATATTCAAAGATTTATGTGTATTATATAATCCAGAAAAAAAAGATATTTTGACAGATGAACGTGCTTTAAAACGTATTAAGGAACTAGACAATTTTTTTAAATTAGATTTTTCAAATATTAAAACCATCAATAATAAAAATAAAAAATATTTGGACTTAGGTGGTGGCGATGGCAGTATATCAAAAGCATTCGGACAGGAACTAGGTTTAGACACAAAAAATATTATTTCAGCAGATGTTCCGAATACTTTTAGTGTAAATGAAGAACGTAATAAAGATGAAATAACATATATAACTCTAGACCCAGAATCAAATAAATTACCTTTTAAAAAGAATGAATTTTTTATAATATCAGTTTTTATGGTTCTTCATCATATAAAAGACATTGAGAATGAAATGAAAGAATTAAATAGAATAATTGTTCCGGGTGGATACGTAGTATTAAGAGAACATAATGCAGAAAATATAAATGAAAAAATATTAATCGATATAGAACATCGTATATATAATATGGTAATTGATGATAAACTAAAAAATTGTAATATAGATGATGATAATAATTATTATACTGGAAATATAAATAATAAAACTATAAAAAAGGATATTGGTTATGAAGCTTATTATAAATCAGCAAACGAATGGACCGATTTATTTAATAAATATGGTTTTCAAAAAGTAGATATTCAACTACCTTTAAAAAATCAAAAATATAATGTTAATAAAAATTATACTCAAATATATCAAAAATTATAATTATTTATAATTATTTTTAGTTTTCTTCTTATTTTTGACAACAGTCCATCCTGCATTCGAATTTCGTTGATTTTCTAACACATTTAATGATTCTTCTAAATTTTGGCTATTTAGACTAATTGGTTTCGATACCGATAACTCATTTAAAATAGTTTTTTCATCACTAATCGATTTAATAATATCATTATATATTTCACTTTTAATTTTATCAATATTTATATCGATTTGAGGTGAATTAGATGCCATTGTATTAGATGCCATTGTATTAGATGATATTGAATTAGATGTAATATTAGCCGATTGATTTGATAAACTAGGTATATTCATTGATTTTGACTGAGTAATAGTAGATATTAATTTATAAATATTATTAGTTTCTTTTAGAAAATCAACTTTATTAATATAATCACTTCCTATATTAATCTGACTCTGTAAATGGTTTTGATATAACATTAAATTATTAACTTTATCAATTATACAATTAACTAAATTTTCAATAAATAGTATTTTTTTATTTAAATTATTATTTTCATTATTTAAATCAATAACTTCTGAATTTTTTTTATTAAGTTGTTGTTCTAATGAATCAATTTGATATTGCATTTTAGATAACGTTTCACTAAATTCGGATTTAATATTAAATACTGTTGAATGTAATGAATTAATTTCTTTAAAAACTCTATCATCAAACACTGGTAAATTAATTGTCATTTTTAATACTATTTATATAGATTGTAAATTAATTTTATATAAAAATAAAATATATATATTTGATTTAAATTAGAATATAATCATAATCATCTTTATAAATTAATCGTAAATTACAGTTATCAAACCATATATTACTATTAAAATTATCTAATTTTATTATATTATATTTACTTATTTCTTTTATAAAATCGTGTTGATTAGCTAATAAATCTAAAATCTCAACTGATTCATCATTTGTTAAAATAGTTTTATAGTTATTAATTATATTAATTAATTCATTAATAAAAACTATATACGAATTATTAAAATTAATTACTGAAATACCTGCACTAATTTTAATAATTTTATTATTAATTAATATTGACTTATTATAAGTATATAAAATTGGTATCATTTTAAGAGTTTAATATTTATATTGTAAATATAATCAATATATCAAATTTTATAAATTATTATTAGTTTAAAAATTATAAGGGGTTAAAAAATAAATTTAATTAACATAATAAATAGATTGTTTTTTTATGTTAATTACTGTTCCATCTGATATTTTATCATTATCAATTAATACTGGAATATCATATGGAGAATTATTTAAAAATTCTATAAATTCTTTATGATTTACAATATCTTCTATAAATATTTCTAACTGATATGATTTAAAATCATTTCTATTTTTATCTAAATAATTTTTTAAACAATTAATAAATAATGGAAAACAGCTTTCTTTATTTTTAGCTATAAATTTTATATCTATTAATAATGATTCTTCATTAATATATATAAATTTATGATATCTAAATTGATATGCTTTATTTAATTTTTTAAATAAAACTAAACATGTTTTGGCTAATATATCATAAAACATTATTCTATAATTTTATTAAACCTGATTTTAATTAAATTAATCTATACTAAAATATTTATCAAATTTTATAATTAAGATTATACCATATGAACATAATTTTTATAAATGGATAATAACATTTTGATATAAATATATTATAAACCATAGGTTTTTTGGAATATATAAACATAACTATTATCATGATTAACTGGTAATAAATCAATTATTTTAATTAATTTAAATCCATTCTTTTTAGCTAAATCATTATAATATTTAATTGAATACATTTGTAATTTATGAATATGTTGTCTATGTTTGCTATTATCATGAAACATAAAGTTCTCAATAAATTGAACTTCATTATTATCTCTAAATTTCCAATCTGCTGTATAATTAAATTTATTAAATCTTAATTTAGTTTGTGTTTTTCTTTCTTTTGTATCAGAATGTTTTTGAGGATTATATAATGGTATTAATTTTGATGATTTTTCTAATACAGGGTCAAACTTCTTTGGATTGACCATATGTAAGCAAAAATAACCTTTTGGTTTAAGCCAATAATTAACATTTTTAAATAATGTATTCGGATTTTCTGCATAATAAATAGTAAAGAATAAACATAATATATGTGAGAATTCTCTATTTTTAAATACTGTTTTATTCATAAAATCACCCTTAATTAATGCTGTATTTGGAGCATTTAAACGAGCCTTTTCTAACATTTCCATAGATTTATCAATACCAACTGCATTATATTTATCTCTTTCTAATATTTTTAAATGTTTGCCGACACCACAACCTAAGTCTAAAAACTTAATATCTTTGGATTGAAATGCAGCTAATTTTTTATCTTTAATTGTATAATTAGTTATATTATATAATTCAAATTCATTTTTCATATCATTGCCAAATAATTGTTCCCATACGTTAGAATAAAATTTATCATAAATCTTTGATATATTATCTCGAAATTGAGCTTCAGTAAAATCATCAAAATGTTCATCTATATCAAAATCCCATTCATCACGTTTTTTATAATAATAGCCTAATAATGATGTAATAATAATTAAAATTACAAAAATAGAAATACTTTTTAATTTTTCCATAATACTTAATATATATTAATAATTTAATAATATAAAAAAATTTGATTAATTCATTCAATTGTAAATTTAATATTTAAAATATAATTAATATAAAATGAATAATGACTTATACATTCTTACTAGAGCTCACTTTTCTGGTGACCATTGTGATATTTTTGGTGTCTTCACATCATATACTCGTGCTAAAGAAGCAAAGACTCAATTATTAAAGAAAATTGAAATATGCGATGATAATCAGTTAATTGAAATAACTGAAATTACAAACGATAAAATAAATAAATTATTATCATGTGAATGTGAATTAGATTCAGATGATGATAGCTGTGATGAATTAGACGATTAAATTAATTAAATAAAACAATTTTTATTTTTTATAAATATAATATATGGATTCAACATTATTAAATGGTTTTTATATTCCTAAATATAAATACAGTTATTATATTTTAAATGCAATTGATGACTTTAATGTAAATGATTATATTAATTTTATTAATAATACTCCAGAAATACAAGATTTTTTAATAAAAAAATATGAATTGTGTATATCATACTATAATACCAAGTTTAGTGTTTTACAAGATATTACTAATAAAAAAATAAGAGAAGTTAATTCGATAGATGAATTATTTGAAACTAAGCCAACTATTAATATTATAACTAAATTATCTACATCATTCATTAATAAAATTAACAATCTAATTAATAAAATGATTCCATTAAATCAAGAAATAAATCAAGATTTTATAAATAATAAAATTAATACTAATCAAGATTATATATATAGACAAACTATAAAGCTTAGTGCTGGAAATAAACAAAAAGGAGGAGTGTATGCTGAATATATAAAACAGTTTATCTATGGTGGTATTATCGTTTTAGATAAACATTATTTAATAAATAATGTAGATGAATATTATCCTAATATGTATGGTGGATATAATCCGGATGATAATTATAGATCTAGAACACCAATAGATAAATATGAAATAAAAACACCTGAAAATGATAAAACAAGAACTTTACAAATGAGTTTGTCTGGATTAAATACTCCAAATAAAATGACTCCTAGAAAACCATTATTTGCTTCACCTGAAAATGTAAAAAATGAAAGACAAATACCAAATGTAGATACAAGTAAAATATTTAATTATCCTAATATTTCTGTAAAACCAAATTATACATTTGTAAATCAAAGTATGATATATGAAGTTTCAACTGATAAAAGAAGAATAGTATTAGTATTAATAAGTTATAGAGATAAAGTTGTTATAAAATTATCATTTAATGAGAGTATGATAAAAAAATACAAACATGAAGCTTTAATTTATAATTATATTCAAAATAAGTATAAAAATATTATTTATAAAGAGAAAAATATATCAAATGAAGATGCAGATGCAAATGATATGTCTAGTTTTAATGAAATGATTTTATTACATAATACATTAACATTAGATTTAAACAATGATAATTTATATGAGTTAGATTGGACAAATAAAAGAACAAGAAAGAAATATAAATTTAATTTTAAATTATTAGGTTATTTATATAAAAAACATAGAAATGATATAAAGCTTATAAATAATAAAATATTTTTTATGATTACTGAATATAATTCAGATTATGATACATTACATAATTATATCATAAATTATACTGAAAATAATGAGTTATATAGACAAAATATGATAAATATTTATTATAATATTGTAAAAACTATATCTAATTTAAATAAATATTATGGATTAATTCATGGAGATTTACATACTGAAAATGTGCTTATAAAAGTTAATAATGATAATAGTGTAAATGTTAAATGTTTTGATTTTGATTTTGCAAGTATTTATGATAATTATTTAACAAATGAAATTATAGCAACATCTAATTTTAATTCATATTTTAAATCAGATAATTCACTTGATTTATTTCAAAAATCTAATATTAATATGCATAATTTAGGATATATGTTTGATTGTTGGAGATTATATATATCAATATTAAGAGATTCTTCGAATATAAAACCAATACATATAAGTAATTTTAAAAATAATGAAATAATTAGCAATGGTGAAATAAATATAAAAATGGAACAATTTTATAATTTTTTAAATGAAATATTTTTTAATTATCTTAAATTAGATAAAGAATGTGCTAAAGATGACTTATTAAGTAATTATGATAATTGTATATATACTAATGAAAAATTAATTAATAATTATATTACAAATATTCATTCATTATTTAATGATTTTTACTGTTCTGGAGTAATTATTTTATTACTTTATAAATATATTTTGGCAAATAATTCAAATTAATTTAATAAAAAATATATATTTTATTGAATTAATTATTTTGAACCTGGGTTTTTTTAATCTACTTCTTCTACTTTAGGACCTGATGTACCAGATGTAAAACCAGATGGACCGCTTGATGGATTCGAATCTTGAGAATATAATTTAGACATAATTGGCATACATGTCTTTTCTAATTCTTTTTGTTTAGCTTCGAATTCTTCTACTTCTGCTGCAGAATTGGAATCAATCCATTTTTGAATTTCATCTACCGAATCTTCGATTAATTTACGGTCATCATCTGATAATTTATTTTTAGTTTGTTCTTCGTTAATTGTATTACGAATTGAAAATGCATAATTTTCTAATTTATTTTTAGCAGCAACTCTTTCTTGAACCTTTTTATCTTCTTCTGCATATTGTTCGGCATCTTTAACCATTTTTTCAATTTGTTCTTTAGATAAACGACCTGCATCATTAGTAATAGTAATCTTTTCTTTTTTACCAGAACCTTTTTCAACCGCATTAACATTTAAAATACCATTTGCATCTAAATCAAATGAAACTTCAATTTGTGGAACACCTCGTGGTGCTGGAGGAATACCGGTAAGATTAAATCTACCTAATAAATTATTATCTTTGGTTCTTGCTCTTTCACCTTCAAAAATAGAGATAGTAACTGCAGTTTGATTATCTGCAAATGTTGAGAAGATTTGAGATTTTTTACATGGAATAGTTGTATTACGTTCGATAATTTTAGTCATCATTTCTCCAGCAGTTTCAATACCAAGTGAAAGAGGAGTAACATCAATTAATAATAAATCTTTGGTTTCTTCACTACCATGTCCCTTTAAAATAGCTGCTTGAACCGCTGCACCATATGCTACCGCTTCATCCGGATTAATAGATTTATTGAGTTCTTTACCATTAAAGAAGTTCTTTAATAATTCTTGAACTTTAGGAATACGAGTAGAACCACCAACTAAAACAATATCATCAATCTCTGCTTTGGACATCTTTGCATCAGTTAATGCTTTTTCAACTGGAGTTAAACATCCTCTAAAATAATCCATACATAAATCTTCGAATCTAGCTCTAGTAATAGATGAATTAAAATCAATACCTTCATATAAAGAATCAATTTCAATTTGAGCAGATGCAGATGATGATAAAGTTCTTTTTGCTTTTTCACATGCAGTTCTTAAACGACGTAATGCTCTATCATTACCTTTAATATCTTTTCTATGTTTTCTTTGAAATTCTGCTATAAAATGTTCGACTAATTTATTATCGAAATCTTCGCCACCTAAATGGGTATCCCCCGCAGTAGATTTAACCTCGAAGACACCATTTTCTAGGGATAAAATTGAAACATCGAAGGTTCCACCACCAAGGTCAAAAATTAAAATATTTTTTTCTTTTTCAGATTTATTATCTAAACCATATGCAATAGCTGCTGCAGTCGGTTCATTAATAATTCTAAGAACATTTAAACCTGAAATTGCACCTGCATCCTTCGTAGATTGACGTTGAGAATCATTAAAATACGCAGGAACAGTAATAACCGCATCTTTAACAGTATTACCTAAATAATCTTCAGCTGTTTGTTTCATCTTTGTTAAAACCATTGCTGAAATTTCCTCAGGTTTAAATCTCTTAGTTTCGCCTAAATATTGCACTTCAATTGCTGGCTTGCCACTTTCATTAACAACATTAAACGAAAAATGTTTCATATCTTGTTGAACTGAATCATCATTAAAGTTTCTACCAATTAATCTTTTTGCATCAAAAACAGTATTTTTAGAATTTGAAGCAGCTTGATTTTTTGCAGCATCACCAATTAAACGTTCTGAATCAGTAAATGCAACAAATGATGGTGTAGTTCTATTACCTTGGTCATTCGCAATAATTTCAACCTTACTATTTCTCATAACACCAACACATGAATATGTTGTTCCTAAATCAATACCAATTGCATAATTTGTTGTAGCCATTTTTTTATGTATATTTTTAATTATATATAAGATTTCTTTAAATAATTTTAATATTATATTTTTTTTTATTAATTTAAAGACTAATTTAGATTTGAAAATATAATAATATTAAAATGCCAATATCTTTTGATTTAGAAGCTATTCGTGAAAAACATGGATGTAAAATTTATTTTGAAACTGGTTTGTGGGACCCTCGTTCTGAAATTAGTTGTAAAAAAGCATTAAGAAGTAATTTTGAAAAGATTTATAATGTTGAATTACGTGAAGATTGGTATAAATTAGGGTCAGAAATCTTTAAATCTGATATTGATTCAGGTCGATTAACATTAATAAACGATGATAGTAATAATATGGCGAATCATTTAGATGCAAATATTTTTAAAGATAAGGCTATCTTCTTTTTAGATGCACATGTTGATAATATTGATATAAAAAATTATAAAAATAAATGTCCATTATTTAATGAATTAATTGCTATTAAAAATTTACCTAGAAATGATAATGTTATTTTAGTGGATGATTTACGTTTAATTAAACAACCATTTCCATGGGGAGAACAAAGTTATGGTAATATTAATTTCTTTGAAGCAATTAAATTATTAATTTTAAAAATCAATCCCGAATATAAATTTGAATATTTAGATGGTCATTGTGAAAATGATGTATTATATGCTTATGTATAAAATAATTTTATTTTTAATTTAAAGATTTTATTATAATTAAAAATAAATATGGAACTTTTAAAAAATTGTTTATTTATTAATTTAGATCATCGAACTGATAGATTAGAACATGTTGAAAAACAATTAAAATTAATTGATATTTCAGGACAACGTTTTAATGCTATTAAAATGAAAAATGGAGCAATTGGATGCACTATGAGTCATATTAAGTGTCTTGAAATTGCTAAAAAAAATGAATGGGATTATGTTTTTATTTGCGAAGATGATATTACCTTTAACAAACCAAAAGTATTTTTAAATAGTTTAAATAAATTTTATAACGACACTGAACTATTTAATTCAGATTGGAAAGTATTAATAGTCGGTGGTAATAATTGCCCACCATATACTAAGCATTCCGATTATTGTATTCAAGTATCATCTTGTCAGACAACAACTGGGTATATAGTTAAAAAATCATATTATGATACGTTATTAAAAAATTTTAGAGAGAGTGCAAGTAATTTATTAAAAGACCCTAGTAATAAGAGAATGTATGCTCTTGACATGTATTGGAAACAATTACAAAAAACAGATATTTGGTATATGATTATACCTGTAACAGTTACTCAATTAGATAATGATTATAGCGATATTGAAGAAAGAACAGTATCATATAGTTATCTAATGAAAGACCTTGATAAACCATGGTTATTTCGTCAATAGACAAAAATTATATATTTTAATTATAATATATAATTCATGTTATTAAAAACATTTATTGGATTATTAATGTTAATTGTTGGAATAGTTCGTATCTTTTTAACTAAACAACAAAAACAAAAAGAATTAAAAGATATGAATTTACCTACTTATTTTGATAATTTAATTATTTTATTTGAAATTATTATTGGTATAATGATTTTACTTTTAAATAATACAAATACCTATTATTTATATTTAATATTATTAATGTTTATGATAGTTGCAACTATATTAGTAATTAAAAATAATTATAATGAAATTAAAAAGGATTATTGGCATTTATTTACATATCAACCAACTTCATTTAGTGTTTTTTTACATATTACTTATATTATAATTATTTTAAGTTTATTATGATTTTTTATATAATTTTATAATATATTAAATAATGAGTAATAAGTTACCATATGAATATGAAAGTCCATTTGATGTTTTAATTTATAAAAGCCTTCATTATACAAATCCTATTTATTATAAAATGGGTTTTACTCCGAATATGATTACTACATTATCATTTATATTTGGCTTAATAAGTGCATATTTATTATATAAACAAAAATATATACTAAGTGCGTTAGTATATGCAATTTCATATTATTATGATTGTATGGATGGAAGTTTAGCCAGACAATATAAGATGATTTCTAAATTTGGAGATTTATACGACCATTTAACAGATACAATTGTTATAGTTGCAATAATATGGTTTTTAATAACAAATACAGAAATGTCTAAAAATTATAAGTTATTTGGATTAATTCTTTTTATAGTTTTTACTTCATTATTAGTCGTGCATACATCACATCAAGAAGATTATTATAATAAAATTAAGAAAAAAGATAAAGAAAATTATAGTATAATGCATACAGTATTAAGTCAGCTATTTAATGTAAATAATCATGATAATATGCGTTATACATGTTATTTTGGATGTGGGACATGGGTAGTTATGTATATGTGTTATTTAATATATTTTGATATTACAAAATAAAAAATATAATTAATATTATATATAAATTTATGACAAATAAATTACCAGACCATTTTGAAAATCCATTTGATGTTTATATTTATAAAACAATTGGTAAATTAAATCCAATTTTATATAAATCTGGTTTTACACCAAATATAATAACTACTATTTCATTTATTTTTGGATTATTAAGTATTTATTTTTTTACTCAAAGAAAATTTATTCAATCTTCTATTCTATTCTTTTTATCTTATTATTTTGATTGTGTAGATGGTAGTTTTGCTAGAAAATATGATATGGTTACTACATTTGGAGATTGGTATGACCATCTTACCGATTATTTAATTATTATTGGTTTATTTGTTGTTATTTATATGAATAATAATATTCCAGACTATTTCAAATATTTTGGTTTAGTATTCTTATCATTATTATTAATTGGTATGTTTATTCATGTATCTCATCAAGAAATATATTATAGTAAATATAGAAAGGCTTCTGAAACCAGTATGTTGCATGATTATATTGGTGCGGTCTTTAAAGCTGTTGATCCAGATAATATGTTATATACACGTTATTTTGGTTGTGGTTCATGGAACATTTTAATGTCATTATTTATTTTATTAAATAAATATATTACTAAATAAATTATTACTTTTAAAAATAATAGTATTAAAAATAATCATTATTAATATTATTATTAATGTCAGACCTTGTATCAATTATTATACCAACATATAATAGATATGAATTATTACTTCATTCGATACAATCATGTTTAAATCAAACTTATAAAAACATCGAGATAATAGTAATTAATGATTGTTCAACCGACCAACGATATTATTCTGGTGAATTAGAAAAGCTTGATAAAACTAAAATTATCCATTTACCAATTAATATGCGTATTAAACATAATGCTAGTTCAGCGCAAGGATTAACCAGACAAGAAGGTATTAAGGTTGCTAAAGGTGATTGGATAGCTTTTTTAGATGATGATGATTTTTATTTACCAAATAAATTATCAATTCAAATTGATTATATGAAAAAAAAGAATATATTATTTTCATCTACAAATATGTTTATAATAAATCATAATTCAGTTTCCATCGAAAAATTAGATTATAATATTATTCGTCAATATTTTAATAAGGGATCTGTTCCAAAAGTATTAACATTGGATATTATTGAAAAAAATAATTTTATAAATAACTCATCGGTAGTTATGCATAAAAGTATTGTAGAAAAGACTGGAGAATTTAAAGCAGTAAAATATGAGGATTGGGAATACTGGAAACGTGCATTACAATATACTGATTGTTATTATATTGATATACCATTAATACATTATACAATGACTATAAACGGTCAGGATAATAAAAAAAATTATATTGCCAAATAATTATCAGTTATAATCATCGATAAATGTGTAATTAACACAAAATAACATTATTCGACATTAATAGTATGTAATTATATGTAGTATAGTGTATGATTACACCAATATATTATTAACCAAACTAATTATCAGTTATAATTATCGATATATTATTGTAATTAAAACATAAAAAAATATAACTTATTATTAGATTTATCAATAAGTTTTATTAATATAATTCTGAAATTTAGTTAAACCATTATCAGTTAAATGAATTTTAAATACTAATTTTTGATAAGTTGGTAAATTAATAAGATCTGCATAAAAACATTTATCTAAATATATGTTTTGTTTAGTATGATTAAAATTTGCATTTCTATGTATATAACTATATGTTTCTGCAAATGCAGGATTATCTAAAATAATTTCAATAATATAATTATTAACTGAAATACTTGGTATATCGTTAATAAATATTGCGCCTTTAATATTTTGGTTTGATGAAATATCATTTGATAAAGATTCAAATTTATAATTAATATAAAATAGATTATTCGGATTATGTTCAATATGATTTGATAAATTAGAATATTCTATATTGTTTTTTTCAATTATTATTGGCTCAATAAAATTATCAATCCATAATTCTGTTTTAATAATATCTGGATTTTTAAGACAATCATTACTTTTGATGAATTTTTTAGGACCAATTAATGATATATCATATTTTCCATTTCCATAATTCATTTTTTTTATTTAATTAATATTATAATTATAATAATAATAATAATAATAATAATATTAATCAATTTTTTTTTGTTCTGGTTCTTGGTTTAACCAACGTTGAAATAAAAACCAATTATCATATGGTTGATTATGTTCTTGAATTAATTCGAAATTTTCATAACTATCTGCCATACAATTAATTATAACAATTTGGTCATCCTTTACTAATCTACCTTGATTAAAATAGGATTGTAATTTAGCATCAAACGTATCTTTCCACCAATCAATCTTGTCTTTATGAATTATAAAAAATCCACCTGCAATTGATTGTTGGTCTTCTGGTATTATATGGCCTTGTTTAATAAAACGAATTAATCTCCAAAAATATGTCGAATCATTATTTATTCTTGCATAATAAATTTTATTTTGTTTTAAAGAATCAATTCTATTTTGATTTGGAAAGTGGGTTAATTCTGAAATAGGTGTATCATTTTTTCTATTTCTAAAATAACCAATATCACACCAAATATACCAATCGGATTCAAAACCAATTGTTTGAGCATTGTTTCTTGCATCATTAACAAAGAAAATCTTTTCTGCCCATAACATTAAAAGTTGCCAATCCACATAACTTAATAATCTATTACGTTTTTGATTATTAATCCAATAATCTTTATATTGGAAATTATGAAAATCAATTAAATTTTTATAAACTATTTTAATTTTATCATTATTTTTAATAATAGATTCAAAGTCTTTAAAAATATTGTATGAAACATTATCTGTGTAAATAACTAAATTAAAATTATTTACGATAGATAACATATTTTTAATCCATTGTTTATATACATTTTGGTCAAATTTTGAACGGACCGCATAAAAACAAGTTACGAAAGTTACCATTATTATTTAATAATATATTATTATAATGTTAAATAATAATTTTATTTAAAACACATTTAATAAATGTTTTATTAAATTCATTTGTTCTAAATTTTTATTATAATCCGATTTAATATAAAATAATTCTGGTTTAGTTAATACCAGTTTGATACGTTTTAAATCCATTTCAGTATCACCAGTTAATCTTATATATGATTTTGGAAAATATTTATCAATATTTGTAGCGCCATAATATAACGGTGTGGCCTTATGAATTAAACAATTTGTAAATTTCTCGCTTATATAGTCCGGTTCTTCGATGTTCTCGATTGCTATTGAAAATTTATATCCTTCATATGGTTCCGCATCTTTAAATTCACCCTTTATACGTGGGTCATAAAATCTAATTAATTTACAACCATTTCCATATATATCTATTGGTAAGTTTTGGCTAATTATTTCACGAACTAATTCATATCTATATCTATGTCCAAATAACTGATTTTTAGTTGAGAAAATTATTGACATTAATTTTGTGTTGGGTGTCAATTCTTTCGGTATGCTAGTATGCCACATATAACCATAATTATTTATAAATGGTAATGGAAGACCATCATTATTACCTATATAATATTTACCAATGTGTTTTTTAGCATATTCAATAAATTCGTGGGTTATATTTAAAAATGGTCTTGGTTCAGCTGCTAAACCGATAACATTTTCTTTAGCAATTGATAGATGTGGCATCGCATTATTTAATATGATAGCATGTGTATAATTATTTTCGGTAGTTATTACGATACGACAATCGGATGAATCTCCGTATTCTTTGATTAAACTTGTTTGATTTAATCTTTCTACGACATCTTTGCAATTGTCTGATGAACAGAATGATGAAAAGAATTTAATAATAATCATTATATTAATATATAAATTTTATCTAAATAAGCTTTAATAAAAAATTTGATTTAATTAATAAACTTATAATAAATATTAAAAGGCTAAATTGATAATAAATTTTATGCAAAATTTGTTTTCAATGTTAAAAAATAAAATTTCAAATTCTATCTTTGATGGTCGAAGAAACCAAATAGATAATGTTTGTTCTGATTCAGATTATACAAATAAAGTAATAACAAATTTTAAAAAATTTATTGAAGATAATTTAAATAGTGATATTTATGCAAAACATCTATTTCATTTATTTAAAAGTTATGACAGTCATTGTAAAGCTTTAAAGCATTATGAATCAAGCAAACAAATACAACCAATAATTAATAATTGTCAATTTGATAAAAAGTCTTATTTATTAGATTTTGTTGATAATATTGATTTATTAAACAATATTCAATTTCTTGAATTAGTATATGATATATCTAATATTAATTCTAACAAAAATGATAATTCATTATTAAATTGTAATTGGTTTATATCATTTATATTATTTCATAAATTCAGTAAATATTCTAATTATTTATTATCTCTTAATCTATATACTAATAATCCTGATAAATTTTTATCACGTGTTAGATTAGATTTAGGTAATGATACATGTGATGTCTTATTAAAAATTTATGGAAATAATTTAGTTAATGATTCAGGAAGATTTAATCCAATAGATTTTTCTAGACATACAGTAAAAGAAAATAATTTATTATTAAATAAAATTAATTTATTAGATAATAGAATTTATTCTAATAAATCAATTATTCCAAAATTACCGTTAATTGTTAATCAAACTGATTCTAAAAAAAGAAGATATATTGAATTAGAAACTATTGAAATTAATGACGATGATAAAGATGGCGATGATTTTATTCCAGTCAAAAGACGTAAATATGAACGTAAAACAAAAGAAAATAATATTAAATCATTCGATATAAAACCTTTATCACAAAATGCATTTATTCCAAAACCAAAAAGAAATGTTGATAATCGTAGTTATGCAAGTGTTGTAAAAAAATCGACAATAGCACTACCACCACCTCCACCGGTTAAAAAACTAACTGAAAAAAAAGCAAAAGATGAAAAAGAAGAAGGTGAAATTTCAGATAAAGATGATGCGGATATAATTGAAATAGAAGAATCTGAATTAAAAATATCACCTCGTCGAAAACGCACATTAACCGAATCACAAAAAAAGAAAGTTGCTTCTAAACAATTTTACAAATGTGCTAATAAACCTGGTAGTAAATGTGTTGAAGATTATGATTGTCCATTTTGGAAATGTCAAGACGGTTCTTTCGATGAATCTGGTTATGAAATTGACCATATATTAGAATTTTGTCTAGGTGGTTCAGATGAATTAACCAATTGTCAGGCTTTATGTGTAAATTGTCATCGTGTTAAGACTAGTCGTTTTAATATGAATAGAAGACATATATTTCCTAGATATGGTATAAAATATAAAAAATAAATATTATTAATTAATAATATATTTTTATTTTTGGTAAGTTTATTTATTAAGCAAATTGTTTGCATATACCAAAATCTTTACGATGATGTTCGGTAATTCCATATTGTTTAATTGCATCAATATGCACCTTTGTTCCATAACACATATTCTTACGCCAACCATATTTTTCTAAATCAGGATTATCATCGCATAATTTATTAACATATTCATCGTGATAAGTTTTTGCAAGAATAGATGCAGCAGCAATATGTAAATATAAGTTGTCTCCGCCTGTAACTAATTGATGAGGAATTAATTCATCTTCTTCATCATAATAGACTTTCCATGTATTACCGTCGATAGCTAATGCATCTGGTTTTATACTCATACCATGAACTGCTCGATGCATTGATGCGATAGTTGCATGTAAAATATTTTTTTCTGCAATTTCATCTACATCTGCATAGGACACATTATATGATACGGCATGTTCTTCAATATAAGAACGTAATTTATTACGAACCTTTGCGGATAATTTTTTAGAATCTTTAATTAAAAGATAAGTATTATCTGGAAAAGTATCAGGCAAGATTACACATGCGGTATATACACGCCCACTTAAACAGCCTCTACCCGCTTCATCAATACCGGCTTCATATTTAATAGATGGATGATTATTAACTTTAGATAACATATTAATATAAATTATTATAATAAATTAATAAATCAAATTTTAATATAAAAATATATGATATTGTATTAATTATAAAATGTCAATTTTAGAAACAAATAAAGAATTAATAGAAACAGCATTATTAAAATATGACCCAGAAGAAGATTTTATAAAATATTTTAATAGAGTTCCTAAATCTAGATACCATACATTCAAATATTGTATAGATGAATTTATTAATAATAATTTTAAAACAGTAGTTGAATTAGGAACATCACGTTCTTTTGTAGATGGTCGTTTTGAAGGATGTAATAATAATAATCCAAACTATTGGAAACCAAATAATCCAGACGTTTGGGATTGGGCTGCTGGATGTTTTACTAGAACTTTTGCAGATTCTTTAAAAGGAATAAATAATATTGAATTCCATACTATTGATTTAGAACCAAATCATATTCAAAGATGTAAAGTTATGAATGAAAAAGATTATCCATTTATTAATTTTCATATTAGTTCTTCAGAAGATTTTTTATCAAAATATGACAAAAAAATTGATTTATTATATTTAGATACTGGTGATATGACACCTATACAATTTACAGCTGAATTACATTTAAGAGAAGCGAAAATTATTGTAGAAAAGGATTTAATATCTAAAAATGGGTTATTATTAATTGATGATATTCGTTCAGTAGTTCCTTGTAAATATGGCGAAACAATGGATTTAGGTAAAGGGTATTTGTCTATTCCATATTTTTTAAATAATGGTTTTGAATTAGTTATGGATGAATATCAAACAATATTACGTAAAAAATAAAAAATACTTAAAATACTTTTATTTTAATTATATATTAAAATGAAATTATTACATTTATCTTTTCATAAAGGATGTATTAATGATATAAATTTTGTATGCAATTCTCTGAATATTGACTGTGAAGTTTTAAGTCAAAATTTAGATTGGAATACTAATAAAGATATTCCAACATTATTTGAAGAGCATGATCAACATTATAATATAACAAAAGATAGAGCACTAAAATATTGGAATAAATATAAAGATTATTTTAATACTTTTGATTGCATTATTACATCTGATACAGCTCCTTTATCTAGAATATTTTTACAAAATAATAATTGGACTAAAAAACTAATAATATGGGTATGTAATAGATTTAATTATGCTAATAGAGGACCTTTTAATAATGGGTTTCCTGACCAAGAATATTATGATTTATTTAGAAATGCATTAAATAATAAAAACATTTATATTGTAGCATATACACAATTTGAAATAGATTTTTGTAAATTATATAATATTAATATTAATCCTAATAACTTAATTAAACCATCTGGGGGAATTTCAGCTACTTATTTAACTAATAGTTTAGATATAAATATACTTGAAAATAATAGTAATACTTTATTTATAGCACCATATCATAATGAAACTAATATGATGAACTTACAACTATTTTTACAAAATAAAAATATAAATTGTATTTGTAAAAAATATAATGGACCTATTGAATTAAAGTCATTCAAAGCTATTATACATATACCATATGCATTAAGTAATTTAGCATTATTTGAGATATTTCAATTAGGATTAATATACTTTATACCTAGTTTTAATTTTTTATTAGAATTAAATAAATCATCATCTAATTTTTGGTTTCAAGATAAACATCAAGCTTTTAAAAATCAGGAAGTTATTGAATGGTATAATCCATTATATAAAGACTTATTTATTTATTTTGACTCATGGGATGATTTTATCAATAAATATAATAATTTAAATACATATATTGATAAACAACGTTCTAAGATTTTAGAATTTGGTAATTTACATTTAAATAATACTTTAAATAAATGGAAAGAACTAATTTTTTAATTTATAAATTATATAAACCTGAATCCAATGATTTTCTAATACCATCATCTAATGATGTTATTGGGTAATCTATTTTATCATCGGAAACTCTATAATATACACCTTTTGGCATATTATCTAAAATATTTATTTCAATTTCTTTATCATATTTTATTTTTGCCACTTTTTTTGCTAATTCACTCATTGATGTAGCTATTCCAGAACCAATGTTTTGAACTGTTAATTTATTACTATGAAAACATGTTTGTAATACATATTCAACAACATCATCTATATATACAAAATCACGAACTGCATCGGACCAAATATCAATTTTTGTTGTATTATCTTTATCTTCTTTACATTTAGCTATAACACGTTTCATAATTGACGGAAATGGATAACTATCATGTTGGTCTTCACCATATCCTGAAAATGGTCTATATACACTTATATTAGTATCCACACGTTTAGATAAAATTCCTAAAGCAAATTCGCCTGTTAGTTTTGACCAACCATATGTTAAATCGGGAACACATATGTTATTATTTTTAATATCAATATCTTCTAATTTTAATTTACGATGATATTCATGTGTTTGTAATTTAATTGGATATGCAGCAGATGAACTGAAATATACCAAGTATTTGGTTGGATTCTTTTCAATCCATCTAAATAATTCATTATCAGTAGTTATGTTATATGATACTAATAATGGGTCATTTTCAATTGTTTCACGACCACCTACTATTGCACCCGCATGTATAATTACATCATATGATTTAGATGTTTTACGTAAAAAATCCAACATATCTTCTTCATAAAATACATAAGAATCTGGGTTACATTTTAATCGATTCATCCATTTATCAGGATATAAAGCACTTTTAGATACCATATTATCAACAATATCTACTTTATAACCTAAATCACACATTTTTTTAGTAAAATGACGACCTATAAATCCGCATCCACCTGTTATTAAACAATTCATAATATAGTTATCAATTATAAATATTTTTATATAAAAATTATTTTAATATATATTTTATAGTAAAAATGAATATAAAAAAAATATATTTAATGAATTCAATTGAGTTACCAACACCAGGGACTCATTTATTTACAACAAATAAATTTTTATCTGGTTTTACATATTATGGTTATGAAAAGATTAATGCATCTAAATTAGATGATATTGAAGACGGTAGTGTTGTATTATTAAGTAATCATGGATTAGACCATCCAACTATAAGTAAAGAAGTTGGGTTAAAAGCACTTAATTATCTAGCTGATAAGTATCCAAATTGTATATATATATGTTGGTTCTATCATGCATATTATGATACTATACCTTTTAAAAGATTTATTATTACAGGCGAACATTTTCATTTTAAACCTAGATTAGAAACTCATATTAAAAGATGGGATATTGAACAAAAAATTAATAATTATGTGCCATTAACATTTGCATCACCGTTATTACCTGAACAAGTAGAATCATATGAAAGAAATGATATTTTAAATGGATGTTTTATGGGAACAGCATATAAACATGATTGGGTATATGGATTACCTAAAACAGTATTTTTAACTGGTATTAATCATGGTAAAGAAATTAAAGAAGATGATAGAATTAAATTATTTTTATCATCCAAAATTGCATTTGGATTTCATCACAATGATAATGTTTTAAATAATGTTGTTGTTGAACGTGTATTTGAAGGTATGGCATATGGTTGTGTTGTAATTAGTGATTCTCCTGCTGCAGGTCTCATTACTAATGGAATTGTGCAAGTAGCTACCAATAAACAAGAATTTTTAGAGTTATATAATAAAATATTATCAGATAATGATTTACGTTTGGATTTACAAAAGAAAGGTTATGAATGGGTAAAAAATAATGGTTTATATATTCATACAGTAAAGAAATTTATTGATAAATTTGAAACATTATAAATAATTATTTATTAAATAATATAAAGTTAATTATTTATTTAATAAATATAATAATATGATTGAAAATTTTTTATCATACATTAAAAATAAGAATGAAGAATATATAATTTTTGATATTGGTTCTAGAGATTGTGTTCAAAGTATCGAATTTTATAATCATTTTCCAAATGCAAAAATATATGCATTTGAATGTAATCCTAATACATTAGAAATATGCAAAAAAAATATTGAAAATTATAAAGATAGAATTACTTTAATTGAAGGAGCAGTATGTGATTATGATGGTAATATAACATTTTATCCAATTAATCAACAAAAAACAGAAACAACATGGATTGATGGTAATCCAGGTGCATCTTCTATTTTTAAAAGTAATGGTAAATATACGGTTGAAAAATATGTGCAAGATGAAATTACTACAAATTGTCATAGATTAGATACAGTAATGAATATCTATGGTATTTCACATGTTGATATTATATGGATGGATTTACAAGGTGCTGAATTACTAGCTCTTAAAGGGTTAGGTAATTATTTAAATAATGTTAAGTATATTCATACTGAAGTGTCTCATAAAGAAATGTATTCAGGACAAGTAATGTATAAAGAATTAAATGATTATATTTTATCAACTGGATTTGCTATTAAAAATTATTTATCTTTATCTGGATGGCAAGAAGATGTTATTTATGAACGAGAATATAATTTAAATAAATTATTTGATATTGTAGTATTGGTTGGACCAAATGATAAAAATATTGTTGAAAAACAATTAGAATATACCAAAAAAAATATTATTGGTTATAGAAATATTTATTTAATATGTTTTGACCCAAATGTGCAATTTAATGGATGTATTTCAATTAATGAAAATATTTTTCCTTTTAATTTAGATACAGTTAGTAAATTTCATGGTAAAATATCTAGAAATGGATGGTATTTACAACAATTACTTAAATTATATGCGGGTAAGATTATACCTAATATTCTAGATAAATATTTAGTTATTGATGCAGATACATTTTTTTTAAAACCTACAAAATTTATTGAAAATAATAAATGTTTATATAACTTTGGTTCTGAATATAATAAATCTTATTTCGAACATATGCAAAAATTAGATACTGATTTAATAAAAATATTTGAAAATAAATCTGGTATATGTCATCATATGATATTTGAAACTAAATATGTTAATAAATTAATTAATAAGATTGAAAAAATACATAATGATAAATTTTATAATATTTTTTTAAATTGTGTATCTGAATATGATGGTTCCGGTGCATCTGAATATGAAATATATTTTAATTATATGTTAAAATTTTATTCAGATAAAATTGAAATTAGAGAATTAAACTGGAAAAATGCTAATTATTTAGATTTGAATTCAAATTATGATTATATATCATATCATCATTATATGAGATAAAAATATTCTCACTATAATTAAAATGGACTTGTTTATTTCTATTTTAATTATTTTTATTACTTCTGTTTTTATTCATTATTATCTTTTAAATACACTTACTTCTTATTCTCCTAAACACATAAAAGACAATAAATTTAGATTTTATTTAACCTTATTTATTGCTTCTTTTTATTCATTTATAATTACTATTTTATATGATATGTTTAATACTACATTTTCTATTCCAATTTTATTATTATTTGCATTTTTATCGATATGTTCTTGGTATTTTTATAGAAAAGGATCTCTTACAGATGAATATGATTATCTAAAACAAATTATGATTAATAATTCGAATAATATTTATTTATCAAAAAAATTACTTGATAAAACTAAAAAAGATATTTCTGATTCTAAAATAGAAGTTTCCAGTGATTTAAAAACCGTTTTAAGATTAGCAAATCATATTCTTAAAAAACAAACTGCACAAACTAAAGTTATGCATTATTTAATTAAACAATCAGAATTATAAAAAATTGATATCTTTGATATATTTTATACTAATTATATTAAAAATAACTAAAGATTAATAATTAAATGAATTCAAATTCACAAACTATTGATACTAATTTGTTTTCTAGACAAATCGGAGCTATTGGCACTGATTCAACTAAAAAACTATTAAATCTTAAAATATGTTTTATAGGTTGTGATACAATTGCTATAGAATGTATGAAATGTCTTTGTTTAATGGGTGTTAATAAATTTAGTATTTATGACCCTACTAATATTAGTCTTAAATATTCGGCTAGATTAATTAATTACACTGCTTTTAGTGGAACTAATTTATCTGAATATGCTGCTGCTTTTATAAAAAGTTTAAATTCCAATGCTTCTATCGATTTTATAATTCGATATAAAATACCTGAACAATTACAAACTTCTCGTATTAGTATCGCTGAAATTGAAAGGAACTTTGAAACGCTCGGCAAACCAGATTGTATTATTTATACAAATGAATTATTAATGCCTTTATTAAGTGTTCAAGCTTTGACCAGACATTTAAATATCAAGCTCTTATCAGGTTTTAATAACGGATTATTTGGCTATTTATTTGTTGATTTTAATAATCACGTGTCTTATGACCCTGACGGTGAAATAATAGAGTCATCCTTTATTGAACGTTTTGAAATTAATTCTAATGAAAATTCCATAGATTTATATATTGAAAAAGGCGTAGAATTTAAATATTGTAAAAATATTACTATTTTCGGACAATCCGATTTAAAATTTAATGTCGAATGTGTTAAATACAATTTTAATCCTTCTAATATAATTACTGTTAAAAAAACCGATGAATTAGTCCAATTATTACAAAATAAAAATACTTCATTACGTATTATAGATAATAAACCAATTACAAATATTGTTCATTCAGAATTTAAAGAATATATTACAAAATGTCAATATTCATATTTAAATTGTAAAACTAGTTTTGCAACAAATGATGAATTATATACAGAGTATATGCAATATTTAATGGAACCGTCTAAAATTCTATCTAAACAATTCGATAGAATTACTATGGATTCACGTTTTTATCCGTTAGGATGTATTATCGGAGGTATGTTAGCACATGAAGTAATTAAATTAACTGGAAAATACATTCCTATAAATCAAGATATATTATTTAATTATGAAGAATTAAAACCATCTACATTTGTAAAAAATACAAAGAATGGGGCTACATATGATTTAATAGCATGTGTCGATAAAGATTTCGTTAATTTAATTAAAAATAAGAGTTTATTCATTGTTGGTGCAGGTGCATTAGGCTGTGAATTATCTAAAAATTTAGCTATTATGGGATTCTCACAATCATCTAAAACACCGATGTATATTACAGATATGGATAATGTTTCATATTCTAATTTAAGTCGTCAATTCTTATTCTCATATGATGATGTTGGTAAATCTAAATCATCAGTTGTTAATGATAAAATCCAAGCATATTTTAAAAGAACACATAGTAAGTATTTTAATGTTGAATTAAGAAAACATTCTGATACTATTTTTGGTAATAAATTCTGGAATAATCTTGATTTTATTGTAAATGCACTTGATAATGTAGAGGCTCGTAAATATGTCGATAATAAAGCTGTTTTATACGGCAAACCATTATTTGACAGTGGAACTCTTGGTTCTAAATGTAGTTCTCAATCAATTATCCCTTTTAAAACTGCTACTTACAGTGAAATTAATGACCCTGCTGAAAAATCTATTCCAGTATGCACTATTCACAATTTTCCTAATAAAATAGAACATTGTATTGAATGGTGTCTGGATTTATTTGATAAAGTTTTTACTACTGGTTTATCGGATTTAAGTATCGTATTACAGGCTAAGAACGATAATTTGGATTTTTATAATCATATACAAAGTATAAATAATACTGTAATTGAATTAGACCGATTAATCCTTGTAAATCTATATTTAAAATTAATTACCAATCCTACTAACACACAATTTATTGAATTCGTTAATAACATTTATTCAATATATTATTATAAACCTGTTAAAGTCATTCTTGAAAGTTTTCCAGATGATTTAACCGATGAATTTAATAATAAATTCTGGTCTGGTAAGCGTCTTAAACCTGTTTTAATTGACTTAGATGAATATCAATTTAAAAATGAATTCTTCAATGAATTATACGGATTTATCACTGATGGATTAGGCGTAAAACTTGCTAATTTCAATTCATCAATGCTTACCGAATATAAATTCTCAGAATATACTGAAAATATTAATCGCAAAGTTATTATCGATACTAAAAAACAACAAATCACATATGAAATTAACAATGATTCTATTGAAAATATTAAAAAACAAATCGAAACAAATATTAATTTATATAAATCTAATTCTGAATTACATTATTTGGATTTAGATAAATTACAATCTATTAAATATGATAAAGATGATAATACTATGTTAAAATTATTTCATGAATTTTCAACTATTCGTGCAAAATTATATACTATCGATGTTGGTGATATTATTCAAACTCAACTTATTTCCGGTAAAATTATTCCGGCATTAAGTTCTACAACAACCGTTATATCTGGATTTGTTATGTTGGATATTATTAAATATTTATTAGACAAAAAATATACTGATACAAATATAAATCTCGCAACTAATCAATGTCTTGTTTTTGATTCAAATAAACCGAAAGAAACTTATGATGGATTATTACATCCTGCTTACGGTATTAAAGTCAAAACTATTCCAGATACATTTAATACTTGGAATAAAATTGAAATTAATAAAATAGAAGATGATTGTCATACATTAGACGCTCTTTTATGTATATTAAATGATAATAATATTATTCCAACTTCAATTACTGTTGAAACTTCTATTATTTATGATTCGGCGAATCCTCCTGAAAATATGAAAAAAATATTTCTCGATGAATTTATCGCTAAAAAAGCCGGTATTAAACCTTCTGGTAAAATTGAATTAAATATTGCTATGTTTGACGAGAATGGATTACCTGTATTAATACCTAGAATAGTGTACGTGTTGTAAATTAAAAAAAATTTGATTGATAAGTTTTATTTTAAGTCATAATATAAAATTTAAAATATAAAATGTTGCATGAACACGGATATTTAGCTTATAAAGCAGGTGATTTAGATTTATTAATTAAATTTAGAGACAATAGAAACAGATGGAATGAAGAAATACCATTTGAAAAAAATAAATATAAACACCATATTGAGTATCTAAAAAAGAAATTAAATAAACAAAAACTTCTTAAAATTTGATTAATATCAACATTTTTATTTTTGAGTAGTATAAACTAATTAGTTATAAAATGCATAATTTATATAAATTTTTATTAACAATACCTATAACTCATATATATTTAGGAGTAAGATATTCATTACCTAAACAAAATTTGTTATATGATTTTAATGATAGAGAATTATTATCTGTTCAATCAACTAATCTAATATTTTGTGATAGAGTATCAGTATGGTATGATAAAGATAATTGGTGTGGCGAAATAAGTAATTATTATTGGCGAAGAACTAATATAATTAAAAAATATATAAAAGAACAAAACAATACAAAATAAAAAATTTGATTTATTGAAGTATTTTTATTTTTTATTTTAAAAAACTATAAAAAATCTATTTTTTAAAATGTCAGCAGTTAATTCTCAAATTGATAATCAATATCTTATTGAAATTTACAATAATTATAAAAATAATTCTAATTATTGTGAATTAGTTGAATCGTTTAAAAATATAGATTTTTCAAATAAATCTAACATTGAAATTAGTGATAACTCACAGATTTATTACAAATATATTAATAAATCAAATATTATGAGAAATTTTACTTATAAAGAAGGTTTAAATATTGATACCAATCAATTTAATTCTACACATAATTGTGCTCCTGGTGGTTTATACTTTACTGATTTAAAAAATATACATTATTTTGATAATTATGGAGAAAATTTATGGAAGGTTATTGTTCCTAAACAATTACCAATTTTTCATATAAAACCAACTGAAACTAGTAATTGGGTCGATGATTGTTATAAAGCTAAATCACCTGCATTATTTTTAGTTGATTATGCAACAAAAGGTTCTTCTAAATATAATGAATGGTTATTTAATACAAATTATTATAATAATTTAATGTTGTTAAAATCATCTCATAATTTAGATAATTTACAATATTATACAAATAATATTAAATGTAATCTTGACGATGACCAAATGGTTAAATATGCTAAAGCACAAATTTTAACTAAACATAGTATATTTTTATACATAAAATCATTTTTAGATAATTCTAAACAAAAACCATTATGTCGTGCATTATTATATAATACTTATTCTGAAGATAATCATGATAATAAATCTTTTAAAAATAACTCTACTATGATGTTATATAATGAATATAATTTAAAAGATTATTCTAAAATTTTAGACCAAATCAGTATTTCTGATATTGCAAATTCATTTATTACTTATAAAAATAATTCATTCTTTACATTTATGAAAGAGGATTATTTTCCATTCTGTATTTCTGAATTAGAAAGTATTAAATTAACTAGCAAACCAAATCCAGTTCAAATTGATTTGGATAAATCATATAATCATCTTGTAAATTATTTTAAAAACTTACAAATTGATTATGAACAATTATTTACTATAATTAAAAAAGAAAATGCTATTATATCTGGTTCATTTGTATTATCTGCTGTTTTAGATAATAAATTTAAATCAAATGATATTGATATATATATACAAGGAAAATATGATAAAAAACATCCTATTTTACAATTCTTTACAAATTTAGGACCGAATGTTAGTAATAAATATAGATATGTTAAAATTAAAAGTAAATATAATGTAAGAGTCGAATCTATATCATCTCATACACCATATTCAACAAATCCAGTTAATAAAATTGTTAATTTAACAATTACATATAAAGATATGAATAATAATAATTGTAGTCTTATTAAATTACAATTAATATTTATTGAAGAAGACCCATATCATTTTATTAATAATAACTTTGATTTTGATTTCTGTAAAGTATCATTTGATGGTGATACATTTAAATCTGAACATTTTGATAAAATTACTAATTTAACAGGTAATATTTGCGATCAATATTTAGACTCTTGTTGGAATTTAGAAACTAAAACATCTAGATATCGTATTGCTAAAACTATTGAACGTATTGATAAATATATGAAACGTGGTTTTACTATTGATAATAAATATCAATTACTCGATATAGCAATTAAGAATTTAGAATATAATGCTCCTGATGATATTATTTAATCAAAATAAAAATAATTATCAAAATCATTTATTTTTTTTATAAATAAACTAGTTTTATCGAGGATTCATCTTCTATTAAAAATGGAACTTCTATTACTTTATTTTCAAAACATTTTGTTCCATCCGGTAATTTACACTCTAATGGGTTTTCATATCTCTTATACCAGGTATGAATTGCCACATCTGGTAAATATCTATCTAAATTACGTGTTATATAATAACGATAATCATTTAAATAGAATGAAATTTCTTTATTTGCATATCTTAATACTATTATATAATCGGCATTTGTTGGTAATAACCCAATAGATTCATCTATAGCAATTTTAGTTGCATGGGTATTATCTAATACTATTTTCTTATCATTTTTAATAGCATCAGAAATAGCTTTTTTATAATCTTTTGTAAATTTATAATTATCTTTTGTAATATGTTCATATTCAGATAAAACTGTTTTACAAAATGTTGATTTACCAGTTGCAGGTGGTCCGACCATAATAACATATTTATGTTTCTTTATATCGGCAATTAA
>JACCDX011871598.1_pt1 | contig 33187 bp, 51 predicted proteins | sample 7449681 | NCBI WGS metagenome assembly JACCDX01 (sample SAMN15323450, study PRJNA562643) | freshwater metagenome | isolation source: river surface water | place: USA:Blue River Watershed | collected 2017-08-18
CGCCAACTGCCGATACTGCACCGCCGCCGCCGCCAGCACCATAAGAAGTTCCGTTGCTACCATTACTGACGTAAGCACCACCTGCTCCACCGCCGCCAGCACCACCTGCCCCACCAAAAGCATTAAGTAAATCAGGGCCAAAGAATGCACCGCCACCGCCACCGCCACCCCAAGTTGCTGTTACGCCGGGAATAGTAGAGGCTACACCTGCGCCGCCAGCACCGCCTCTAGAGTAAGTGCCGCCATCTATTCCGGCTCCCCCTGCAGCACCTGAAGCTCCCCCACCACCACCCCCTGCGCCATAAGAAGCTACTGTATAGTTATAACCCGTTCCCCCGTTACCGCCTTGAGAACCTACACCACCTGTTGTGTGTGTATCGTTAGGGTAATCAGAACCAAAACCACCACCGCCACCGGATCCACCGTTGATACCATTAAATTTTTCATATCCACCAGCGCCACCGCCATACGCCACAACAGCATTAAATGTAGTGTTGCCGCCAGAACTATTAGAACTCCCACCACTGCCAACAACAATTGGATAAGTGCTTGCAGTAGATAAAGTAAAAGAACCTTGTAAAACACCACCAGAACCGCCACCGCAGCCAGTGCTACCACCCCCGCCACCGCCACCGCCAATCAGGGCGTAAGTAACGATAATATTACCTGTAAGCGTAGTAAACCCATACGCGGCAGAACATGCTGATCCAATTGTAGATAAACGAGGCATCGTTATCCTTTAAGCAAATCGAGTCTGCGAAGCAAGAACTGTAAACGCAGCGCTTCCTGTCTTAATAATTGCATAGGTGTAAACGTCAACAGATGACGAGTTACCGAAACTAGGGGCAAAACCACCCTGCCATTTAGGAGTAACAGACGCACCGTCAACCTGAACAGCACTGTTGTAATACGCGGTTGCACCTTGCGTAGCCATAAACGTTGCAGTAAACGACTGACCTGTAGACATCAAGCTATTTAAAGTTTGTGTGCTACTGCCACGGAAGTTAAGCGTCCAGTTAGACGATGCGTTACTTGTGTAGTAAAGGACAGCTTGGGACAAGGTGTTGTAGTTAATTGTGCCGGTTGCAGCGGTTGCGGAAACTGTAATTGTTTCACGAATGCCAGTAATTAATGGGTTAATTAGTGTGTTGTAAGTTGTAAACGTACTAGCGCCAAAGACACCATCGTTGCCGTCACAATATAAAGTTGTCTGTGTACCGGTTAAGCAACCAAACGCCGAACCACTTGCTGTTTTAATGCCAATAGTCTGTGTCGTATTATTTGTAACAATGTAAGTCTTTGGTTCATTAGGGATGGTAATGTTTCGCGTTACAGCATTTGATCCATTAACCACCAACACGGCGCTTCGGGCTTCGTCTAGTGTCCCGTTATAGGATGTAAGCGTGACGTCAGCGGCTGTAACATCGACTGTCGTTACACCCGCAATTGCTTGCTCAATCAGAGAGCCAAGGTTGTTGTTGGTTGTCTGACCCCAAATGCCGTCTTGTTCGCCGTCACCGATTAATTCGATGCGTAAGGATGGTGAAAAGGTACTTGGCATTATCTAGCTCCTATGCGGCAAGAATGTCTTGCCAATTATTTGTCTGTGTAGTGTCAACATCTACCCAGCTCTCAACTTGTGCATCATTTACATCAACCCAGCTCGAAGCCTGAATCGGAACAATATCGCTCCAGACCATGAACGCGCCAATCTCACCTACACCTTGAACGCCAGTCAGGTAAACCGTAGCGTTACCAATTACAGTGGAGGTGCCTAAGAAACCTGTAGCTTGAACACCGGTAACAAATACTTCAATTACCAAGTCTACTGTTACAGAGTTTACTAGGGCAGAGGCTTCTACGCCAGTAAGATTAACGGTTGCGCCACCCGTTGCAGTGGCTGTTCCAAGGAATGTTGTACCAAGAACGCCTGTAAGAGTAACATTGGCATCTGCGGTAACGGTAGCGGTTCCAAGCGCCGTTGTTCCTTGAACGCCGGTTAGGTAGACAATAGCTTCGCCAATTACCGTAGCTGTACCAAGTGCAGTTGTGCCTTGAACGCCGGTTAAATTAACGTTAGCGTCGCCTGTTGCTGCAAGAGTGCCAACCTGTCCGGTTGCTGAAACTCCTGTTGGGTATACAAAGCCTTCTGCATTAACAATAGCCGTGCCTGCTACTGCGGTCCCCTGTACGCCAGTAAGGACTACATCTACATCGGGGCTTATTACTATGCCCGAATCGGCAAACGGTGTTGCTGCAAACGGGCTAAACCCGAACATGTTAGTCCTTTTCTGTTACATCGCTAGGCGCATTGCCTTCTTTACTTGCAACTTGCATGGCATGAATTAATTCAAATACCTCGGCATATGGCTTGCTTGCCAAGTAGTTTAGTAATGCTTGCGCTAGTGCAGGAGAAATATTCATATTGAAACCCAAGAAGATCCGTTGTAATACTCAAGTGTACTGGTTGTTGTGTTAAATCGCATCATCCCAGCCGACGGTGTTCCGGGTCGTTGTGCCGTTGTTCCAGCCGGTGGTTTTAGATAATCGGTGTTTTGGACGTCAAGAGGCATGATTTAAGCCGTGTAAGAACCTGAGCTATTGAACTTTAACACCGTGAATGCGCCGTTAGTTGTAACCGTCGGGGAGCCGGTAGTTGTGCCTGTGTAATAAACAGTCTGAATTGAAAGAATTACGACACCTGACCCCCCTGCAACACCCGCGTCAGACCAACATCCCCCTGCACCGCCACCAGTATTTGCAGTGCCAGCCGTACCAGCAGCACCTTTGCCTCCATTACCACCCCCACCAGCACCGCCCGTCCCGTTTGTGGCTGAAGCACTTCCACAGGGACCGCCACCACCACCACCATAAGAAACAGCTGAACCTGTAATTGTCGAGCTAATGCCAGCGCCACCGTTAGCCGCTGCTAATGGACCAGTAAAAGTACCTGCCGCCGCTCCAGCACCGCCGCCAGCCCCACCAAATCCGTTTGTTGAATACCCACCAAGGCCACCGTTGTACCCTTGTCGCGGGGTTACAGTAGGAGTGTTTCCTGTACCAGCAGTGGCTGTCCCCACGTAGGAAGCACCACCACCAGACCCACCGTTTTGACCGCTTTGAAAAGCTACAACCGCACCGTTTGAGTTGTCAGAACCACCATAACCACCGCCCGTTGCAACAGCATAGGCAAAGGTTGAGTTTGAACCATTACTTGCCGCAGCTCCACGGTTTGCTGCACCAGCGCCACCAGCGCCAATAGTTACAGCATAGTTTGTCCCCGAGACTAATGTCAGCGACCCTTGAATTACGCCACCCGCACCACCAGCGCCACCATAACCACCAGAACCGCCACCACCCGCAACAATTAAAACTTGTGCAAGATATGGTGTTGCAGTTATTACCCAAGCACTGCCGTTGTAGTACTCTACCTGACCGGTGGTTGAGTTATATCGAGTCATTCCAGCCGCAGGCGTAGCAGGGCGCTGTGCCGTTGTACCAACTGGCAGCTTTAAATAGTCTGTACCCTGAACGTCGAGAGCCATAACAATTCCTTAAGCGACTGGAGGCGGCACTTCTTTCCAAGACAATGTGTCTTCGTTCCAAATATAAACCTTACCGTCAGTGGGCATCGGTACAGGCGCGTCCCACAAACAAGTTTCTTGATTAAGAATCCACGAAGGGAACGGGGATGGTGGAATAAATGCGTCTGTATCTGCATCATATGAGTAACCAACACCCGCATAATTTTTGCGTAATGCTTTTGATTGATCTGCGCTTGGAGTGTTGCTATCAGGTTGGTAATGAACGCCGCCACGGGTGTTATATGATGTTTGAATCCATGCACCGGGTGATGTATCTACGAATGTATCAAAGAAATCAGGTTCAGCGACAATAACTTGTGTCACTTTGCCGTCTACTACTTTTGCGAAATGGCCCATGAATATTCTCCTGAATTAAGCCGTAAACGTACCACTTGTTGTAAATGTGTGAATTGTATAACCACCGCTGGAAGTTACTGTACCGCCTGTACCTCGCTGAGCGCCTAGATAAGAGATGATAACTATGCCTGACCCGCCAGCACCTGATGTTACTGCTCCACCATTCCCGGCTCCAGAAGCACCGCCACCGCCACCTGTGTTTGCAGTTCCAGCAGTTCCATTACTAATGTTTGCACCACCTGCACCGCCACCACCAGCACCGCCACCACCTGCTGTAAGCCCTGAAGCACCTCCGCCTCCGCCACCACCAGCATACGTTACAGTAGAACCAGAAATAGAATTTGATGCGCCTGCGCCACCAGAGCCACTTAAAGAACCTGAAGCAGACGTACCAGAAGATGCTGCTCCACCACCTCCGCCGCCACCATACACTCCTCCAGAACCACCAGAATTACCCTGACCTGAAGTTCCAGAACCACCTACCATTGAATTGGAACCACCACCGCCGCCTGAACCGCCTGATACACCAGCAAATTGATAAGTGCCACCACCACCGCCACCTATTGCGGTAACAATCCCTGAAATTAATGAGCTGTTTCCTGAATTACCGTTAGCGTTAGCAGACCCACTTCCAACAACAGCAGCAGCACCGGCACCAACGGTTATTGTGTAGGCAACCCCAGAAGAAAATGAAGTGTTCCCAGTTAACAATCCCCCTGCACCGCCGCCACCGCCTGAAACTGTTGTATTGCTGGATGTTTGCGCTCCTGAACCGCCGCCGCCAACAACAAGGTAACTAGCCGAATAAAGCAACGAAGTAACCGCTTGCCAAGCAGTGCCAGTCCAAGCTTCCATCTGACCGAGCGTACTATTCCACCCCAATTGCCCGTTTACAGGCGTTGATGGCCTACCTGCCGTTGTCCATGAGGATGGACCAAAACCTGTTGAGCCGCCGATATATGATGGCATGTTTATTCCTTATTAACCTTTACAGTGGCACGAGGTTAGCACTGCTGTTAAAACGATGGATGGTATATCCGTTCCAAGTGGTAACAGTTCCACCAGAAAACTTTTGCGGTCCTAAGTACCTAATAAACACTACCCCTGAGCCACCAGAATTACCGCCCCCACCACCGCCGCCAGTATTTGCGGTACCCGGAGACCCTGCATTCCCGCCACCACCTGCCGATGCGGTACCCATCGTTGCGTAACCGCCGCCGCCACCACCGCTTGCAAAAGTTAATGTTGAGCCAGTAATGGTTGTTGTTTTTCCTAGACCGCCGTTACCACCGCAATGCGTACATTGGCTATTACCACCAACTCCGCCCGCACCGCCACCGCCAGCAGCGTTACCAAAGTCAGACGTATATTGCGCGTAACCACCTCTAAATCCTTGACCATCAGTTCCGTTTCCCGGCGCTACTACTTCTTGCGTACCTTGCCCGCCACCACCACTACCACCGCTTGCAGTTGCACCACCACCTCGAATTGCGGTAGCAAAAGCTGCTTCCCCAGAAATAGCTAACGTACTATTTCCCCCCGCCGCACCTACGGTCACTACATAAGTTTTTCTGGTATCAAATAAAATACTACTGTTTTCTAAAAATCCACCAGCGCCTCCGCCACCGCCGCCGCCCCATCCACCACCGCCGCTACCACCACCGGCAATAAGCAAATAGCTGCCATCAACCGCTGGGACTGCGTTACCAACAGTTATCCAAGTAGTGCCGTTATACATTTCGGCTGAAGCAGTCGTTGTGTTATATCTTAGTTGCCCGGTTACCGGTGTTGCTGGTCGTTGCGCTGTGGTGCCAACAGGCATTTGCGCAGCACCTGTAGTTGAGTCAGCAGTTATGGTGACGCCACTTGCTGCGGGAACAGTCAACGTGAAATTCGATGCGGTATTAGCAGCATCCAATGTGACTGAGCCGCCTGACGGTGCGTTTAGCTTTATCTGACCTGCCATTGTTTAGCTCCAAGCACTACCATTGTATGTTTCTACCAAACCTGTAGTGGTATTAAATCTCATCATGCCGGTCGCCGGTGTAGCAGGACGCTGCGCCGTTGTTCCTACAGGTAAAAACATGCCGCCTGTTGACGAGTCTGCATAAGATAACTGCCCCGTAGCGGCAGGGAGAACCACCGTAAAATTAGATGCGGTATTCGTAGGGCTAAGTTCAATTGCCCCCAACGCGAACGTTTTTAGTATTAGTCCCATTACACAACCGACCAAGTTGAGCCAGACGGCACGGTAACTACAACACCAGAGTTAATGGTTATAGGTCCTGCGCTCACAGCGTTGTTGCCGGTACCAATGGTGTAGTTAGCGCTAATTGTCGCGGCGTTTTCCCACAAGCCTAATGCAGTAATGTTGCTACCTGCAGGGGTTGCCCAAGTAGGAGGAGCGTTACCGTTCGAGGTCAAAACCTGACCGCTTGTGCCGTATGCTGTGCCGGAAGAGCCAAAAGAAACACCACCAGTGGCTGTAATGCGCACTTGTTCCGTATTATTTGTCCCAAACACGAAGTAAGAATTACTACGGTTGGTAAGTTCTGCAGCGCCTGTGCTGTACGAAAGTAATACGGTTGCACCCGTCAAATTAGAACGAGCATTACCGTTAACAGCCATATACCCCGCTGATGCAGAACCACCCGAAACCAAGGCAACTGCATCTGTAGAGCTGGATACTTGGAGTTTTTGAGCAGGGCTGCTTGTACCAATACCAACGTTGCCGCCGTTAAGCATTGAAACAATAGGGTTTACAAGGTCGCCGCCAGAATAAAAATCTAATCGTGTTGACACGGCTTGCAAGCGCATATCCCAACTATTGCCTGTTGGACGCAGCATCAAGTAATTACCAGAGCGGATTTCTGTCAAGCCTTCTAAAGTTAAAGCGCTTGATGGTGTTGTGGTTCCAATGCCAACCTTACCCGCAAAGTAGTTATCAGCCGTACCCGCAGCGTAGAAGTTCCAACGACCTGTGCCAGAGGCTATGTTGCCGTAGAAGCCGTAGTTGTTGGTTGCGCTTGTTAAATTGCTGTTGGCATGAAAACCGTACTGCGAAGTAACAGTAGAACCAGCGCCAAACGATGCACCACCTTGCTGCGCTTTGAAGTGCATCAAGTTTGATAAGGTAAATGTCGTAGCTTGAGTGGTTGCAGCAGACAAAAATGAAGCTGCTTCAGCAGTTACATCAGACTGAACAGAATATTCAGCAAGAGCTTGGTAAGAAAATGTAGACCCTGTTAATCCTTTATATATTGCAAAATTTCGCCCAGCAACAGGAGCGCCACCGATCCCCACCCGCCCTGCGTTATCAATCCGCATACGCTCAGTCGGGGTAGACGCACCATCAGCCGTGGTGGAGAACACCAAGCGACCGGGCATATCGTTTGTGCCGGGTGTGCCGTCTACATCAGCACTAATTCTAGCCGCAGGAATAAAAGCAACTCCGTCATCGCCAGAAAAAGTAAACCATCCTAAACGGTCATTTGAAGCAACTATGCCTCTAGTTCCAATTGCACCGCCTTTTGATTTATCTAAATTCAAAAACGGCCCAACAAATCCGTTATTTTGCCAGTCTGTAATTGAAGCAGTTGAATTGTTAGTAGTTAAACCATGAATTTGTAATTTCGGTCTAACGCTACTGAATGAAAGTGTTGAAGCCGTTGTACCCAAAACAACTTCGCCGTTTCCATCAATTACAACAGGGCTTGAATCAGGATTGGCACTATCCTCAACCAACAGAGCGTTACCTGCGCCTGTTTGCGTGATGCGTAGGGCTGCGTTAGCAGATGCGTCAGAGATAATTGCGTTGCCTGTGTTTGTCAGCGTTGTGCCGTCAAATGTCAGGTTTGCAGATGTCTGTAATGCGCCTGTGCCGTTGCCGTAAGGGATACGGTTGGCTGTGACTGAAGTCAGTCCTGTACCGCCGTTAGACACGACTAGCGTACCAGCAAGAGTGACAGCACCAGATGTAGCTGTAGAAGGCGTTAAACCTGTGGTGCCAGCACTAAATGTTGTGACCGCACTGTTAGCTGCCCAAGAAGGGACACCCGCAGCCATCGTCAATACATAGCCGTTTGTACCCGCAGCGAGCTTTGCAAGGGTTGATGCACCGCTTGCGTAAATGATGTCACCGGTTGTGTATCCAGTAAACCCTGTGCCACCATAGGCAGCACCAATAGCGGAACCCTGCCACGTACCCGCAGCAATTGTTCCTACTCCAGTTATGCCGGTATAAGAACCAGAAAGACGAGCAACAGGAAGAGTGCCAGAGCTAATATTGCTTGCATTAGTTGTATCTGTAGTAGCAGACGCCGCCAGACCTGAGACAGCCGCTGAAGTAATTGCAATCGGAGTATTTGCAGCACTAGTCAGTTGTCCTTGTGCGTTAACCGTGTAGTTCGGCACACTTGATGCAGAACCATACGAACCAGCGGTTACCGCCGTGTTGGTAATACTAAATTGCGTCCCAGATAGGGTTAACCCTGTACCAGCAGAATAAATTTGTGCTGATGATATTTGGGCAAACGTAATGTTTGTTGTGCCAAAGGTAATGACGCCGGTAGTGTTGCAAGTGTAAGTTTCACCAGCGCCGGTAACGCCCGCCGACACAAAGAATGTTGATCCTTCACTTAATGCGTTTGGACTGTCAATGCCGTACGTGTCAGTATCATCTGAGCGAGTCATCACCCAGTTAGTTGATCCAGAACCAATGCTGGTTACAACATAAACGCCGTTTTGAGTAGCATTTGCCTGCGTATACACCAACACGCGGTCGTTAACGCTTAATGCTACGCCATCAATAGACAGCGCAACTTGCGTTCCAGCATTTGTAAGAGTTGCACCAACACCAGATGTGCCGTTGTTGTACGTAGCAGTTAGAGGTGTAGGAGACTCAACCCGCACCGGCGTATGGAAGTGAACCCCTGACGCTACTATTGTGTCAACATAGCTTTTGTTAACAATATCTGTACTTGCTGCGGGGGTTGTAGATATTGTGCCAGTAGTGAGCGCAATCGAACCAGACGTTATTGAGCTAAAAGAGTTCTGAACCGTATCGCCCGACGCATCCCTGTATACAGACTTCTCTGCTGGGTATGTAACAAATACATCCTTTGTGCCAGCAATAAAGTTAACAAGGCTTCCGCCGTTTGACGAAGCAAGAACAGTCGTACGAGCCAATGTTCCTGAACCAACCGTGCCAATACCAACTTCCCAATCGCTGGATACTTGACCAGCAATTGTGTAATAACAAGTATTACCGCTTCCAATGGCTGCGCCAAATGTTTGGTAACCATTAACGGCACCATCAAGCGTAAAGGTTCCTGTTCCAGCAGTTACGCTGGTCTCTTTAACACGGTCGGCTAATACAAGAGCCATGTCCGGCTCCTATTAAGCAATACGGATAATCGCGTTTGTTGCGTCGGCAGTTGGGAACACTACTGTGAATGTACCAGCAGTAGATGTTTTATCGCTACCAAAGTCCAGAACCGCCACGCACTTGTTGCCTTGTGTGCTGTTATAGATCATCGCGCCGCGAGCAGTAATCGTTGCTGTTGACCATGAGCTATTTGAGAACGACAAGTAAGCTGTAGTGCCAGACGACACAGGAACAACCGACACCGTTAGCGTGTTACCGCCAGCCGTGTACCCAGTGCCAACCACCTCACCCGAAGTTGTGTAGGCTGTTGTCGCTGCGCTAAGCGTAGCTGCCGATGTGTACAGAGCAATCTTAAATGTGTCTGCTGCGGTAGAGGCGCGAACAACGCCAACACCAAAGTTATGAATGCCGTCAAGGATTTCAACCTTGAACGATGTTGCCATTGCTTGAGTGATTGCCATGTGAGGCTCCTAAAAAATTATCGTACAGGCCCCGGAACTGGGAGTTTCAATTGTCCGTCACGGTAAGCACTGCGACGATCCTTACCATCGCCAAGTTCTCGTAAGAGAGCCAATGACTCTTGGTACTTTTGTTCATAGTAAGCGACCATATCTTGTTCGCCTTTCTGGAATATCACCGCCTCACGCAACGCACCATACAACAGTACCGACTCAAAGTTATCACCAAGCCATGACGTACCAGCCGTCACAATCGACTCAGGATAATAGTATTGATGAAGTTCTGCTACATAGTTCTGATCTGGCGTAGGTCCAATGATAAACGTATAAGGAGCAAACTGACCATAGTATTTAGGCAACCCGGTGTCTGTTGCGCTTGGGTACGCTTGACGAATGAAGTTAACGTCTTTGTCAATCAAAAACTGTTGGTCGCCATTAGCGTCAGTAACAGATAGAGAAAACGTTGCAAGATAGTCTGTCGGCAAAGACAAATACTTATCGTTAGCGGTAAACGCACCAACAACGTTTCGTCGAATAGCTGGAATCTGTACGGCGTTGTACACACGCTCTTCTGCAAGTTGAACGAACGTAGGAATCTGCGAAACAAATACCGATTCGGTGGTTTCCGTATAGTCTTCAATTGCAGTAACGAGCTGTGCGTAGTTCATGTCTTATGCCATAGGTCCACGAGCCATACGACCCTTTGTTGCGCAACCATTTCCGCGAGTCTCAATACCCGTTGTCTTGACATCATCACGGTCAGGATCGCCAGCACTTACTCGACCAGCAAGTGTGCGTGGACCCATCTCTCGTGCAGACAAGGTGTTAGGATCAGGACGACGGCTAACAGCATCTTTCATACTAACAGGGCCACCTTTCATTGTGTGTGGCTCAGCATAGATGCCAGCATCGCCGACTTCTTTGCCCATCATTTTTGCGCTGAACTTAGCCATGATTAACCTCGTTTTTGAGCTGCAATTTTAGCCAAGTTACGACCCATTGCTTTCATGTCAGCATTTGTTTTTCCGCCGCCTGAAGACTTGGTGCCTTTGCCTTTCATTGCTGCAACGGTTGGGCCGCTGTCACCAAGGTTCTTGCCCTCTGTTTTGCCTTTTTTAGCTACACCATCTGCTGCTTTTTTGTACGCCATGATTGGCTCCTTAAGTAGTTGTTACTGTAACTGTACCAACCTGACCATTAGCAATCAAGTCGTTTGGTGTTAAACCTGTGTCGTAAGATGAAGCCCCACCAACAGGGTTCCACCCCCACTGAAATACTCTACTACCACCTTCAGGGCTTCCAATACCAAGTGGACCTTCACCCGTCTGGTTAATCTGTAACCCGCTTGTACCTGATACTAAATAACTAACATCTGGTCTTGGTTCCCGCACCGCCTGTGGATCATTGACCGGATACATACCCAACTGCAACTGCGGCTGATCTGGATCCCAACAACTAGGACAAACCTTGACGTTATACAGCTTAGTTTTTAGTACCTGCTTTCGTAGCTCTTTCAACTTGTACCGTTGACCACAACGGTCACATTCGGCAATCGCATATTTACCTGACGCAAATTTACTAGGCATACGTCACCTTAGTAAAAGAGCTGTCGAGGCACAAAACGAATAGACGCCTTTTCACGATCCTCATCAGCGGCAAGTTGAAACTGCTGTTCATAATCTTGCTTCAAAAACAACACGCGCTCAGGCGCTACATCCGGCAATTTAACGCTCAGGTTGTATGCAAGCCCTGCAACCATGCAGTTGATAAAACGAAACGGGATGTCTTGTGTAGAGACACCACCGCCAGAATCTTGAATACGGCGCAGCCTGTAATACACAAAGGTGTACTGATCGCCCGGTGCATTTGGCGTAGGCCAGACGTTAATGTTTGGAACAAATGTTTGGTAGACAGATGCGTTTGCCTGATGCCCAGTAGCAGTAGTATTAGCTTGTCCACGGAAACAGTTCAGCAGTTGATTGCCACTGACGTTTTGGTACATGATGATCTCGTCATCAATTTTGACGTACCCTTGGCTTGGCAAATTTGCAGCAGAAACCACAGTAATCGTTGTGTCTGTTGGCAATATAGTGCCGTTCAAAGTAGTTGTAATGATCGAGTTGGTGTTACCCGACTGTCGGTTCACCCACACCTGAATAGGACGACCCTGCGCGTTTTTGGTAGGGATCGTGATGTACGTAGACTCAGAGATACGCGTGATGTTGATATCAATCTGGTTCTGGCCTGTACCTGTCCGGACAACGGTATCAAGCAGGTCAATCGTATCTAAAGGCAGTGCGTATGTAGCCTGCCCAGTAACCATTGGGATTTGACCCTGCTCAATTGTCCACAGGTTAATGCCACGGTTAGCCCACTCAATCGTCAACAGGTTAATACTACGACGCGCTGTTTTGAGGTCGTAGCCAGACCGAAGCTCTTTGCCGCAGCGTTCAAACGCCTCTTCAACAAGCTCTGTCAGGTCTAAGTTAAACGACGATAGGCCGGATGTGGACATTATCTAAACCTTGGTGTCTTTTTAGCAATGCTTTTTGGTTGGGCAACAAACTGTTTGCCTGCTGCCTTACCTTTACGCTTTGCTTTGGTTGTAGCTGCATACTCGGCAGGTGATAAGGCATCAATGGCTTTCTTTGGCAAATACCGCTCTCCAGTCTCTGACGACTTCTTGCCTGACTTGGTTGTCCATTTCTGGTCACCCCAAGCTTTCAGAGATTGTTGCGGTTTTGCTAAGCTACTCATTTATAACCACCACCTGCTGCTTTGTACTTCTTAGCTACAAGCTGAGCCTTACGAGCTGACCATTGCCCAGCACCGGTGCCATGTGTTGCTGCAGCTTTTACTTGAGACACAATCTTCTTGCGAAGACCGGGCTTTGTGTAATTGCCAGCAGCATTCACTTTACCACCTTCAGCATATTGCGTGAAGTCAGTATCGTCACGGCGAGCTTTACGCTTACCGTCGGGCATCTTAGATGGGTTGATTGCACCCATGCCACGAGAGGCCATCATGATTAAACCATTTTACCTTTGGTTTTGCCGCGAACAGCACAACCATCAGCACGACTTGAAGCTGATCCGCCTTTAGCCATTTTTTTAACAGCGCCGCCTTTTTTGTAACCAGCGTCGTTGTACGCCTCATATTCACGGGCGGAGGCAGGCACAGACTCACGCATTTGTTTTGCAGCACGAATATCATCACGAGCAGACTTTGCCATTGTTGGCATTAAACGAGCCATAATGCCTTTCTCGTCTTCAATCCCACGGTTCATTAACTCGCGTGATTTATCCAGCTTAGCTGTTTCTTGCTCAGTAGGTTTGCGGTAGCTAGTAGCCATGATTATTCCTTTAGCAGCTCATGCCGCCAGACTTCATCGAGATCATTGTGCCTTTGGTCTTGCCTTTCATAGCGCATCCATCAGCACGACTAGAAGCAGAACCACCGTTCTTAAGCTTTGTCAGGTTAGACTTTTTGCCACCATGCAACTGTGCCTCGTGCATACCAACAGCCTTCTTAGCCATTGCCTTGTCTTGTTTCATGTCGTCTTTCATAACACCACCTTTTTTAAATAGTGCCGAAGCGCCATGATCGGTTTTCGGCTTATTAATACCCTGCAAATCTGCTCGCGTTGTTGGTCCAAACTTTTGACCTTTACTTGCAGCAGAAAATTCTTGCGCCACGTCTTTAGCAACACCAGCTTTTTTTGCAAACTCTGGATTATGCGCTGCAGCATCCATAAAACGTTTTTGTTTTGCGCTAACGGCTGGCATTTGAAGATCCTTCTAAAACGCGATCCAATTTGTTTTCAAGCTTATCAAACCGATCAATAATCTTTTCCATGTCTGCACGGACTTCAGCGCGTGTAATGTGGTCACGCGCCATCTCTTCGCGGGTCTTGTTTAACAAGATACCAAGGCGATTAAGCTCAGAAATTTTCTCTTTCAAGAAGAACCCCATAACCGTCATCACGATTGATAACACAACGTTCCACAGCGTTAAGTCCATTTAACACTTCCATCGTTTTAAGCTTGCCGCTTTCCGTGTTGGACGACCTTTCTCATCCTTCATCGGGCCGGGCATACCAGACATACGTGCGCAAAACGACTTCTTACGAGGACCACCTTCTGGCTGTGGAGCCTTGAGGTTTGATCCTGTAGCAGCGTTGTACTTTGCACGTCCTTTGGCGGTTAAACCAGCCCCTTTGGATACAGGTAGCTTCTCGCCACGACCGACAGCCAGAGAGGGGTTCTTCTTAGCCATAGAACACCGTTACAGCAGCGTTAGATACGGCAGCGTACACGTCCGTTTCAAACAACACGCCGTTAGCAGGAATCACCACGCTAAATGGTTCACCGTTTGCTGCGGTTGCGATTGAAAACAAAACTGTGCCACCCGAGCCACCATCCCGCAAAACAATCAAACCTGCTGAACCAGTAGGTACAACAAGTAGTCCACGTACGCGAGTACGGGCAGCATAGGCTGTGCCGCTGGTCGAAACAACTGCGGTCATTACATCAGTCAACATACTCATAATTAGCTCCTAAAACGAAAAATACCCACCGAAGTGGGTTGGCTAATTAGGCTGGTGTAATCGTGGTTGTACCATCAGACGAATCAATCCATGTGCTGGCAGCAAGTGCGCCTTGAGCAACGTAGAAAGTCTTTGTCGTGGTGTTGTACAACGTAGTGCCAAGGGCTTTGCCAGATGTGTTAACAGCATTAGCAATAGCACCAAGAGCAGCAGAAGTTGTAACTGTGGAAGTCAGTGTGCCAGTGACGTTGCCTGTAGTGTTACCGGTAACAGCACCGATAAAACCGTTTTGGGACGTGACTGGGCCGGAGAAGGTAGTTGATGCCATGTGAGGCTCCTGTATATGCAGTACATCGCCCTATAGTCTCTGCATCGTCTGCTGGGTCAGTCTATAGAGCTGGGGTTTCCCAGTTACTGTATTTATACGCTTTATTTAGTTACTGTGCAAGCTGTTTTATGAATAAAAAACCCCGCCGAAGCGGGGCTTAAACCTTGTGGGTTTATTAGGCACCAGCAGAGCCGTACATGCCAAGCGGATCCGACCAGCCGAAGCTGTAACGTTCGCGTGACTTGTAACGCACGTTGCCTGTATCAAAGTCACCGTCCATCGACTGTGACAATGGTGTACGAACAAAGTGCTTCATGCCGTTAGGCACATCAGTCGTCAAGAACCAAGCGTTTGTATCGGTTAGCCAGTTGTTAACTGTGTAGCCTTCCGAAATCGAACCGTTGTTCTTGATTGCGTTGATGTCGTTATCAGCCGTACCAACACGGAGTTCCGTTTCGAGCAAGCGAGTTGCAACGAACTGGAGTGCTGGAGGAATGACCAACTTCTTGGGCTTAGCAGCGATCAACAGACCACGTTCATCCGTCCAAGCAGCGATTTGAATAACTGCGTTTTCCAACGAAGTTTCGTTCAAGTCTGCAGCAGTCGAAGGAATGTTGCTGTTGGTGCCACCGCCAACCAAGGGGTGTGCGTTGCTAAACAGTGCAACTCCGTCACCGCCCGTGTAGGACGCTGAGAAGCCGTTGTTCAGAACAGCAGCAGCCTTGACTTGCTTGGTGTAAGCCATTGCGCGGGCGAGAGCCTTTGTATAACGAGCCGACAAGCTGTCGTACAGGTTATCTTCAATTGCCTCTTCCGTGAGCGAGAAGCCCAAAGCGATGGTCTCATGGTTGTATCGAGCAGTCCAAGCTTCCTGAGCGTTGTCGTATGCAATTGCAGAACCTTCGTTCTTAACAGGTGCAGCCGAGAAGCCGGAAAGTTTGGTTTCTTCTTCGAACGAACGCTCAGAGGTCTCTGTTTCGTAGATCTCTTTGTGTTGCTCACCATAACGTGCGTACTCCAAACCGAACAATGCGTTCAGGCCGGGGAGCAGCTCTTTCAATAGTTGTGCGCGTGAAATAGCCATGTTTTAGCTCCTTATACGCCGACGGCGGTTTCGTATGCATGCATACCGAAGTTGAACTTTACGATCACTTCAGGATACAGCGTGTTGCCGCCAGAAACATAAGCGGTGTCAGGAACAACGTCAACAATGCGAATTGTCAATGTGTCGGTTGTAGCGGTTGAATCAAGCAGAGCAATTTGGGAATTGCCAGCAGCGGTGATTGATGTGTTGTTAACGATAGTGGCGTTATTACCAACAGACGTATACTGAACACCGGTCACAACTGTTGTGCCAGAAACCACAGCAACTTGGAACAGCGCATCTGGATCTTCACAAACATAAGCTGTGATGTAACCGGATGTTACTGTTGTGCCACCAACAAAACTTTGTTGAAATTGCAATTGACCATTACTTGGGTTGATTAACTCACAACCAAGAAACACGCCAGCAAAGCCGCCAGTGGGTTTAGCAGTTGTAGCAGCCGAACGCTCAATAGTACCGTCGCTTGCACGAACCAGTAGATCACCGTAACCAATCGAAGTTGCATATCCACTTGCAATACGCATCTTACGAGTAGCACCGGCGAACACCTGACCACCGATCAAATTGATCGGCTTAAAGCCGTAAGGCTTCGAGATAGTAGGGTAAGCCATATTTAGCTCCGAAGATTAAATTTAAGATCCTTTACCAAAGCTTGACGTGGACTTGCCTTCTTTAAAAAGCGGCATCCGCGCATCGCTTTGACGCATCAAACTATTGTCTACAGCTTCCGTTTGGGCTTGCGTTTGATCTGAGTAATATTTATTACGTTGATCAACAAACTCTTCAGGAGTCTTGCAAAGCAATAATCCGCCAATTTCGATGTTGCTCTTAAAGCGACTATCTGGATCGACTAGCAGTTGGAATTGTGGTTGCTCATCAATACTAACAGGCTCCCATCCCTCTCTGAGTTTGGCAGAAAGATTGCGTGGGTCAGCTTGACCGTTAGTAGAAACTCGTATCCAACGATATGCAAAACCAGCCTGTTTGTCCGGCTCAGGGAGAAGTTCCGCAGGCGTCCACTGCTGAGGGCGCTTGGTTAATTCACGTGTTTGCATTTCGCGAGGAATCTTGTTTTCAGCCATTTTAGTTCTCCAGTTTTAAAACTTCACGTACATATTGTTCCGGTGTAATACCAAGCTTTTTGATGGTATTGACTTGCGATGTGCTAAGACGAATCTTTTTTGAAGATGTCGATCTTGTCGCTGGTGCAACAACTGTCGGGGTTTTTCGCGGAGTTACCTCCGGTTCTGGTTCTCCAAAATTTTCTGAAAATCTCCTCCGCATTGTCTTGTCCAACACAGAGTAATACTCATCAGACCCAACCGGAACACCGTTGCGCTTAAGCTTTTCGTGCAAGCCTAATGCTGCAGCAGTCATTTCCTCATCTTGACCAAACCAAGGATTGCGCTCTTGCCACGCCATCGCCTTTTGGTCAGGACGCTGTGTCTGTTGCTGAGGTTGTACTTCAAACTTTTCCTCTTGTAAAGGGGGCATTTTGAAGTTGTTTACACGGTCCATTTGGACTGTTGTCTTGGTAATAAGCTCTTGCGCCTCTAAAAGCTTATCTGTATCGCCAGAATCATAGGCTTCGCGGTAAGCTTTTTTAGCCATTTCTAGCTTAAGCTCATTCGAATCCTTTAATGCAGCAATGTATTCTTCCTGACCGCTATTTAACATGCCTTTCATGCGCTTGTTTTCTTCTAACAGGCGCTGCGCAGCAGTAATTGCCTCTTGTTGTTCGCGGTAAGCAGCTTCTTTTGCCCGGCGCTCGTCGTGCCAAACCTTCTTAAGCTGTTTAAACTTCTGACGAACATCATCGGAGTAGCTTTCAAGCTCTTCTTGCTCGAGCTTTTCAACTATTTCCTTGGGCATTGGCTGTCGACCACGGTCTTCAGCAGGCGTATCGTCTTCAATCTCAATCTTTAGGTCGCCTTCGCCTTCGATTTCGTAATTCAACTCTTCTTTTGTGTTGTTTTCCTGCAACTCGTCAGGAAATTTAAATTCTGTTTTTTCAAAATTAGCCATTTAAACGCTCCTTATTTGCGACGAATGCCACGTGGGTCATCAACTACGCCTTCAACGCTGTCTTCGTTGATCATTCGGAACTCGCGTCCATGAATAACCAGTCTTGATCCAGCATTTGGGCGAACCAATACAAAGTCACCTTTCTTACACCAAGGTCCTGTTGGATATCGGGCTTTGTCCAGATAGCAATCAGGGCCAAGATCCACTACAAACAGCACAGTGGTCAGGATTTCTTCATGTCGGAGGGTTTCGTCGGCTTTTACCAGTCCGCTGTCGTACTCTTTTTCAATCTCAGGGATGGCACAAAGGATTTTCCAGCCGCTTGGGCGTGGTAACTGCGTTGCTTTCTCTTCAGCGGTGGCCTCGGAGCGGTACATTCCTACTACTTGTGGGTTATCGGGGTTTGAGCCGATAAGGATTTCACTCATCAGAGTTCTCCATGCGTTGTTTGAGGTCTAGGGTATAGCCCTTTGCAGTGAGGAGACCTCTCACCTCCCCGCAAAGTCGTTTGTACTCATTGAAATCGTCAACATTTCCTGTTGTCAGATGGTCTTTGAGTTGTTGAACTTTGTCGTCGATTTGTTGAATCAACAGTTCGATAGCTGTCATCTTTCACCTTCTGTCGGTTTTGATTGAATGCTTGCTACGTGCTGGGCTATACGTTCAGCCATTTCCTGCTTATGTCGTTGCGCTTCAATACCAACGCGCAGTCCTTCTGACATTTGTTTAGCTTCAAGTGACTCCTTATCCATTGATGCCTTAGACGCAATCCGAATTCCTTCAATCTGCGCCTGCGTATCAATACGATCTTTCTCGATGCGCAATTGCTCCTGCTTAAGTTGTGCGTCTGTTTGATCTTTTTGCTTCTTGCGATCAAGCTCACCTGCCTTAATCTGCAGTTCAGCCTGCTGCATTTGAACCATTGGGTCTTGTGCTTGTTGCTGTGCCTGTTGTTGCATAGCTTGCTGTTGGTTTTGTGCCAACAAACGCTGTGCTGCTTGGGCAATTAGCGGAGCTAAGCGGGACTCAACTTGTGGGTCGATATCCACTTCTTCGCCGTTTTCATCTTTCTGCGGTGGCAGATTCATTCCAAGCTGCTTCTCAATCTCAACGCGATAGGCAAAACCTATGTGTTCAGCAATATGCGCTTGCATTGCGGACATTAGCGCTTGGGCTTGCGGCATCTGTCCTACCATCGCAGCAATCTTTGGATCCTGCACTGCTGCGGTGTGAACAGCAATGTGTGCTTCGTGATCTTGATAGGCAAAAGCTTTTACGGGCTTCATCATCAAGATGTTTTGGTTTTCAGTGACAGGGTCTTCAGGCTTCTGATCATCAGACATTGGAACAAGCTTTTGCGCTTCTTTAATGCCCAACACCTCTAACATCTGGCGATGCAATAGCGGTAAGTTATAAAGCTGTGGAGCGCCTTGTGCCAACTGAAGAACAGCTTGGTACTGAACAATCTTCTGAGCCATTGTTGATGCGTTTGGATCAGAGACTGGAATAACATCAACGTTCTTGTAGTCGGACTTACGGGCTGTCCTACTACCTTCTTGCGGTTCGTAGCTGTATTCATCAGGGGCATTGTCTGCCATGATGTTTTTCAGCAACTTCAACTCTTGCTTAAGCGAGTAATGAATACGCGCCTGCACTGCACTCATTACCTTCAAGGTACGCTCAAGGATTGCAAGCGTCGTTCCTACTGGGGCTTGCGACGACATGTCGCTAATCTTTAAGTCTGCAGTGTTGGCAAAGCGGCGACCGTCTTCGATGATTTGGTTCATCAAACCGATCAAGACTTGGCTTGGCTCTTTGTATGGAAGCGGCAAGATGTTGTCTTTCAATGCACCGCTTGCCACATCTACATCACGGAATTCACCGGGGGCGATTGGTGTATCGTCACCCTTAACACGCATACCACGGGTCTTAAAGCCGCCGGGCAGGTTAGAAAGAGTCCCAGCATCAACAAGCTGGCGAATCAACGATGTGCCTGACTTAGCATACGCGCCAATCAGGTGGATCAAACCAAAGCAATAGAAACCAAAGCCGGGGATGTATCCGTAGTGAACAAAATGCTGACGTTTTAATTGTTTTTTATCATCAGGTTTCCAGTTGCGGCGAATAGCCAGAACCTTGTTTGTGCCTTTTTCAATGGTTACCACGTACGGCAGAGCTACCCCTGTTTCGTTGCCATCTTCATCTCTGTGTTCAAAGCCGGGCATGTCGTAGTTAACATGCATCTCAAGGAGCTTATAGCGATCATCTGCTGTAGCTCTGAAGCCTAACTTTTCAGCAATTTTCTTTTCTACCTCATCCAGCACATTGACTGGATCACCTAAGTCAATGTCGCGGTAGAAGCCTGCAACCTGAAGCTTGCGCAGTTCGTTCTCTGTCTTACGCATCACATGTGTGATACGCTCTGCTGATTCCAGACTGCTCGCGCCGTAAGGCACAACTACGTCTTCAGCAGGAATAAACAACGCCACTTGACGACCTAGGCTAGGATCTTCGTAGACCTTCTTAAAGGCGTTACCAGCAAGACCAAGACCCCACATCGTACGCTCCGTTTCTGGGCGATACTCGGGCATCTTTTCTGTTAGTTCATAGTTCATGTCCTGCCGAACCCGCATGGCAGAGTCTTTCATCTCTTGCGTTTCTTTGCCGATGATCTTGGTCATCACAGGACCTTCGGCAGGGAATATCGACATCACGCTTTCTGCTTGGAACTTAACCAAGGCTTCAGCCAATAGCGGGTGATAAACGCCGCAGGCACCTTCCCAAGGCTCTGTTCTTTCTTCTATCTTTAAGCCTAGTAGTTCAAGACCGTCAACATAGGTCTGAATCCAGTCTTTACGCGAAGCAATGTCGGATTCAAAATCATCGACCAAGTCTGAAGCAATTCTTTGTAGCTCTGACTCGCTCATCTCTTCTGCTAGGTTTGCAGAGAAGTCGTCGTCGCCGTCAGGTACTATTTCTATTTCTAACCCGTCCATCTCAATGGATACGGAGTCGGGGTTTTCAATCTCAATCTCAATAGCTGGATCAAGTTGGTCTAAACCCATTGGAGCTTGGTAGAGCGATTTTTCAATAGCCATGTCGTGTCTCAGTAGTACGCAGCCTTGCGTTTAATAACGGGTTCATCATCTTCGTCTGACGAAAGTCTGAGAAACCCACCCTGTCGAAATCTCAATAACGCCTGACTGGTAGAGTCAACAATGTCATCATGCTCGCCGTTTGGAAACGAGGCGCATTCTTCCATGACCTCTTCAGCCCATCTAGTATCCGGACACCATACATACCCTGATGCAAACAAATCAGATATAGCGTTTACACGGGCTATCTTATCAGAACCCTTGTTAGGTGTGTACTCCGACAAAGGAATACCAATCTGCCTGAGTTCGTAAATAAGCGGCGCACCGGCTGCTTTCTTTTCAATAATCAGCGAATCCGGGTTCCATTCCTTGTACAGCTCATAGGCTTTTTTCTTGAGTTCCGGAAACTCCATGCGGGCTTTAAACGCATCTAACAGGATGATGTTGACAACATCTGCGCCGGTTTCATCCGGATGATGGAAAACACCCCACGTTGTACAGGCTGAGTAGTCGGCCCGGCTATTCTTTTCAAAGGCGGTATCCCAGCTCTGGATCAGGTACTCACAGGGTGGTGGATGGTCTTTGTGCCAGATTTTCCACATCTCGCGCTTGATGATTGCGCCTTCTTCTGACGTTGGATTCTGCTGATACTGCGCTTCCCACTTACCTACAGGGATTTCAGCCTTGATGGCTTCGAGTTCTTTCTTAGACCAGAACTCCTCCCAGAGCGGGTTACCAGAGGGAAGCAAGGCGGGGAACTCTATGACTTCCCACTCATCGCCTTCTCTTTTAATGGAGTTTTGCAGGATCTGTCCGGTCAAGTCTCGCTTTGACCAGCGGGTCATCACAATAATAATAGAGCCACCCGGCTGCAAACGCTGACGAGGACCGGAGGAATACCATTCATACACCCGGTCATAGACCTCGGGATTACCCTGCATGGCCTCCTGTTCGGAGTGCGGGTCATCAATAATCAGGATGTCCGCGCCTTTACCTGTAACAGCACCGCCTACACCAATAGCGAAGTAGTCGCCTCCTTTACTGGTGTTCCAGCGACCAGCGGCCTTTGAGTCACTCGAGAGCTTGGTCTTAAAGACTTCCTGATAATCCGGGCTGTTTACAAGGTTCCTGACCTTACGACCAAAGCCTGTAGCCAATTCTGCGGTGTGGGCAGTCTGGATGATTTTCTTTTCTGGAAACTTGCCCAAGAACCAAGCCGGAAACAGATAGGAGGCAAACTCCGACTTTGTATGACGCGGAGGCATGTTGATGATCAACCGCTTTAGTTCTCCACTGGCTACGCGTTCAAAGGCATCAGCCATAATTTTGTGATGCCGACCGGCAATAAAGGCAGACCACATGTTGTTAACAAAGGGCAGGAATCCTTCTTTGCAGCGCTCAACCTTATCTGCTTTTAGCAGTTGATGGATCTTCGCTATCTCAGGCGAATTGGCAGGCAAGACATCCAGAAGCTTTAAATACCGCTTGACCTCTTCGGAGGTTAGTAAGCTCATAGCTTCTCGATATGTTTTACCGACTTATCCACAAGGGTCATCGACCGAATAAGGTGGGGGCGGATGTCCAGCAAACCTTCTTTGCGCAGCTCATGCACAAGCCGGTGGATGTTGGACTTACTCTTCAAACTCAACCCTTGCGCAATGTCAGCATAGGAAGGCGAGAACCCTTTGATCTTGATATATGTCTGGACGAAGTCCAAGACCAGCTTTTGTTTAGGCGTCATCTGTCGCTCAAGGAAAGAACACTGGAGTCTTCGGCCCTACATAAGCCCCAGCCACATTAAATTCAAAGAACTCGAACGCTTCTTCTTCTGTCATTTCTTCTGACAGCTTTTCTATCACCTTGTCGCTGCTATACAACACCACCAGCTCATTGTCCCTGAAGCTCATCCCAATGATGCAATCATCGTACCCATCAGCAAACAAAAACTCCGGGTCCATTATCGACAAAAGTTCTTTCAAAATATATATACCCCCGGGGTGAACAAAACAGAAACGTTCTGGGGGGTATTCTCCACGACTGTTTAAACGAAGTCAAGCTGGAAAAAGAAAGGGGTGGGGGTACGAACGTTCGTGTTGAGGATTGGAATGTGATAGGATGTGTGGAATGTACTGTATGTGTATACAGGAGTGACGCGGCTGTTCTAGGGGGTGGGGAGTGGGTGGGGTTGGGCTATGCCCAGTCGTCGAATGGTGGGCTGTCACTACGTGGATCGATTGGCTTGGATCGGTGGCTGAAGACCGGTTGGGATTGATAGCCTATGACGATTAGATCGGTCAGCCGATAGCGATTAGCTAATGACTGTATCCGGATATAAAAGACCCCAACCAGTTCCTCCCCTAAGGTTTGAACGGCTAGTGTTTGGTGGCACCATCGAGCAAAGCAAGATGCGTCTCGAGTTCCCGTTTCAGTTGGTCAGTGCTGACCTCTTCGACCTTGGTCTCGACCTTGTCGGTGAACATACCAACAGCCCTGCCGATTAGCTCGAGTGCTTTCAGCTTAGATCCTTCGCTCTTCATCTCTTTGGCATGGTTCAGCAGTTCGGTCATCACGTGCCTACGGGTTGCCACAGCATCGCTCACGAGGTTTTCTTCACGCTTATCCAAGGATGACTGGAGCAGGACACTAACTTTCGGATCGTTCATCAGTCTGTTAGCACTAGTCGCGATTGTCGACTCGTTGGCAGTCAGGCAGTTGTAGGCTTTCCTGTAAGCCTCTCGAGGACTTAGCCCTTGAACTATCAGACTGGCAAATAGTCTTTGCTTAGCTGTAATCCTTCCTCTTGTGTCTAGCTTTACACCGTATACCTTTCCATCCTTTGTACGTCTTTCTGAGATCGATTCAACCGCTGTTCGCAATTGCTCACTATCCAGAGCGGGCGCGGCTATTTTGAAAGCGTGTTCGCCTGTTGCAGTGCTATCGCTTAGCAACCCGTCCAGATCATCATCTACCTGTGGTTTTTGATCCATTTCCTGTACCTTCCCTGTCAGTGGCTCACACCCTGAGCCTGTTGCCGATCATGATCACTGTTTAAACGTACAGTGTCAATCCCAGTTCGCGAACTGTTCGCAAGTTATCCACAGAATGTTGCAAGTTATCCACATATCCACAAGTTATCCACAGACTCACGGGCTAAACATTCATTAGAGTTTTTATCGCAGTGGTCAAGGGGTAAGTATCAACTTCAAAACAAATCGCTCTGAGGGCGTTTAAACCCTTTGCCTTCTGTTTTGCAAAACCCTGTCTTCCAAAAATACGAATTGACTCACGGGCGTGACCATGCATCAGGCACTAAGTATCCATTAGAGTTTTTAGCGAGGGTGTCAAGGGGGTAGCCTGTCTTTTCAAACAAACGCCGTATAGCTCGTTTAAACAAGCCGCCTTCCATTTTGCAAAACCCTCCCTTCTAAAATTAAAAACCCCCGAACCAGTACAAAACAGTGAAAGCGTTTGTGTTGTTTAAACACTTTCAGTTATAGTGGAGGGGCAGTACAGCAGGACGGCTATGACGGATTCCTCACAAGAATTCCAGCCCTAGACAGAGGTGAAGTCCTCTGCGCCTCGTGAGTCACCTAGTTGACCCGCAACCTACACCTCCGCACCTATCCAATCGGAGGATCTAGATGGGAACACCAAGGCACTCACACCGAGAGTAAACCGACAGCATCTTATGGGTGCTGTCTGATTTACTTTCAACCCACTGGAGAACACCATGTTTTTACGCCAAGCAAGTATCGGTTCAGAAGTAGCAGTAGTTGCATACAACAAACAGCCAACAGCACGTGGCGCCTGTGAGTCGTTCATCACTGGCTTAGTCACCAAGGTCACCGCCAAGTACATCTATGTCCGCGACTATCGGGACGGATCGATTTGGAAATCACCTCGCGCAGTTAACTAACCAACGGGGGCATCGCCCCCTCATTACTGGAGATACACCATGCACACAATGACTGACGTTATCGCTCTCGCCAAATGCTCTGCCCTCACCGCCATCGATCAGATGGACGCGTTCGAGGACAGCGAGACATCACACTGGCTTAACCTGATCGAAACCCTGAACGAATATCGGTCATCAATCGAACGCGGTATCGATCAACCCTTTATCAAGACCGTTCGTCAAGCCTTGAAGGCTTACAACGATGAACTCGAATCAATCAAATCAAAAAAGGCTTAATCATGAAGACACAACCAAGCAAGACTTACCCTTGGGAACTAATCAGCGAACGCGAAAAGTTCTACTTCAAAACCCTGAAAGACGCGAGGCTGTTTGCCCAACGGCAAGCGTACGGTCTATCGATTATCCGCAAGCGCAACTGATGAGGGTTCAATACCCGAAACCGCTCCGGCGGTCTTGTGCAAATTACTGGAGGTTTGAAATGGATCTGACTATCACCCAAATCGGCAAGACTGACGCGGACTCAGGTTATGACGAGTTCCTGCTAATCGAAAACAAGGAAGACGCCCTGACCCCTGAGCAGGCTGAGGCTTGGCTGCTCCCGCAGGTTTACCGCGACAGCTATCGGGCAGGCGGGTACTTTTGCCACTACGTGAGCGGCAGTCAGTACCCATACAGTGACAACAAGGTGATTGCAATCGTGCATCACCGCTATGACATTTAAGAGGCTTACCATGTACCAAACACGCGAGCAGTACCTGTCAGCCGCAGTCGAAGAACTGCGCCCTGTTTTCGAGGCACGTGGCTTTCCACTGCCTGACCTGATCCGCGTTGCTTGCGGGTTTCCCTCGAGCAAGGCACGGTCACAGCACCGCGCCATCGGCGAGCATTGGTCACCAAGTGCTAGCAGTGACAACCACCACGAGATACTGATCTCGCCTGTCATTGACGATCCGTTCGAGGTTTTCGGTGTGCTAGTGCATGAGCTTTGCCATGCGGCAACAGACGGTGACGGGCATCGCGGACGTTTCCCTGTCGCGGCTCGCTTGCTGTGGCTCGAGGGCAAACCAACGAACACCACCATCGGTGACCGTTTCAAAGAATACATGGGCAATATGGTCAAGAGCTTGGGTGACTATCCCCACGCATCGCTGAACGTACGCGCCAACAAGAAAACGCAGTCAACCCGCATGCTTAAGGCTTGCTGTGTTGGCTGTGGCTATACGGTCAGACTCTCTACCAAGTGGGCATACAAAGACGGCGCACCCAACCTTCCGCTCTGCCCTAACGATTCAATCCCACTCATTGTTTAAACGCCGGAGGCTTACATCATGCGCGGACTCGTCCTTTTCCCCCTTGCCCAACTTAATGCGGCACTCGTTGCTGTCGGTCAAAACCCAGTCAAAGACAAAACGACTGCCGTTGCTCACCTCACCGAATTGATTAGTCGAGGGCTGATCAGCTTTGACGATGTCAAGCATGCTCAGCCATTGTCAGGCGCGACTTTCAGCCCAACCCCTGTGGTTCAGGCTGACCCTCGAGTTGATCACCTTACCAGTGAGCTTGTGTCGGTGACCAAGCTTATGCACTCTGCCCTGAACGAAGTGTCGGACATTCGGCGCAAGACGCAGACCTTGCAGGGTGTGGACTATGACAAGGTCAACGAGTCGATCCGCTCGACAATCGCTGACCTGTTCGATCAGTTCAAGGAAGGTCACCCTCCCCACCAGTTCCCCACTGTCGCGGCAGACGTTGCCAAAGCTTTTCCCAAAACACGCAGGGAAGAGGCACAAAACGTTTTTGACGGTGACCTGTTCTACCGTGATGACGAGGGCAACCTGATCGACTTCAGCACGTTGGAAGTCGAAGTCTGGGACGATCCTGCCGCCCCTGCACTGGTGTCTGACTACGTGTTTGACCCTGCCTCCCTGCACCAGACGCTGATCGCTCTATCGAACGCGCTGCCGCACAATACTTGGTTGGGCGGTGAACGTGGTACAGGCAAGACGGAGTTTGTCACGCAAATTGCGGCGCGGCTCAAGCGCAGGCTGTTCCGGATTAACTTTGACGAGGGTCTCGAGCGTTCGGAGTTTATCGGTTCGAACACCATTGAGAATGGCAACGTGGTCTGGAAGGCAGGCACATTGACGCAGGCTATCCAGTACGCAGGCTCGATCATCTTGCTTGATGAGGTTGGCTTTGCACGTGCGCAGAATATCAGCCCACTTCACGCCGTGACTGAGCGGTCAGTTCACCGCGCCTTGGTGATCGCTGAGACGGGCGAGCGCATCCCTGTCAGCGCGGGTGTCGTGTTCTTTGCGGCTGACAACTCGACTGGGCATGGTGACGAGTCAGGCAATTTTGCGGGTGTGCGTGAGCAAAACAGCGCGTTCCTTGATCGGTTCAGCTTTACGCTCCGGTTCAACTACTTGCCTGAAGATCAGGAAGTCGCGCTGATCACCAAGCGCACAGGTTTAAACGGCGATGCAACCCGCTCGCTCGTCAGGTTTGCGAACATTGCCCGTTCAAAGGCACGTCTTGGTTTGCTGACTCAGCCACCAAGCTTGCGTCAGATCTTTGCTTGGGCATCAGCGATCAAGGGCGGTTTGCCAGTCAACGTGGCGTTCAATAACGCTATCGTCAACAAATTTCCAAGCGAGTGCGAGGCTGAATTGCGCGGGATCTTTGCCGCGTCAATTGATTCTGCCAAACTCAAATCTTACTTAGGAGTGCAGTAATGAAAGGGATCGATGTTAAACGCGGCGTTGCCGCCACAATGGAACGTATCGTTGCCAACAGCGGCTCGAAGTTCCGCAGTCTGCAGGTCAAGTGGTTCGGCACTACCGCAGGCATCAACTTCAACCGCGAGGGTTCGCAGATCGATGCAACGGTTATATTCCCTGCCCTTGACGAGCTTGCCGATGTTGATCGCGGCACGTTCAATAACCTGATCGGCTTTGCCATCCACGAGGGGCCAGGGCATGGGCTGTACACCAACAACGAACCTTGGGATCAGGCGCGAGCAAAGCACGGGCAGTACGTAGGGCAACTGATCAACGGTCTCGAAGACCCGCGCATCGAACAACGCGCCATCGAGTCAGGCTTTGCACCCAACAGCAAGTATCTGTTCGAGAATCTGCTCAATGCTGTGCTTGCGCGTGATGGGTACGTTGAACCGGACGATCTAAAAAACATCCCGTTTATGCTCGCAGTCGAGGGTCGGCGTTTAAACGGCTATCACGTTGACGTGCCATCGATCATCGATCAGTCACCCTTGGCTGTGCATATCCACGAGGCTTTGCAGTCAGCCAAACAGTCGCGCAACACTGAGGGCGTGGTGCTTGCGGCGATCAAGCTTTACGAGCAGATCAAGCAGTACGCAGACGAGCCACAACGCTCTGATGGGAATACCAAGGGTGAGGGTAAGGGTGACCCAAAAAAACAGCCCACAGACGATTCTGACGCGTCTGAGGGGGATTCGCAGGGCAACCCTACGGGCGGCTCTGACAAGGGCGATCAGGATTCAGGGCAGGGCGATCAGGATGGTCAGGGAAATCAGGACGGGCAGGCAGGCGAGTCCGACAAGGGCGAACCAAAGGGCGAGTCGAAAGGCAAGTCGAATGGCAAGCTTAACGGCGGTCGCAATGTTGACCCTGCCGACTTTATTGAATCAGAAGTTGCGGGTAAGTTGTCGGACAAAAAACATCCACGTCCGTACACCAACAAACCCGTCATCGAAACATTTACTTGGGAGTGATTATGAATCTCGACAAAGCAAGCTGTGACCGCAAGTTCCTGCACTATTACAACGATGTCCCGCAGGGTATGGGTGCGACACGTGCGCATCTCCTGCGCATTCTACGGTCGGTCGACTTGGTCGGTTGGTCTAGCCACGAGGAGTCAGGCAAGCTTGACCGCAAAGCTTTGACCCGTTTCGCTACCGGATCAACAACGGTGTTTAAACGGCGTGATGTCAAAGAGGCTGACACCAGTGCGGTGTCCTTGTTGATCGATTGCAGTGCATCGATGGAGATGGGCGGTTGCATCCACGTTGCGCACGGCGTGGCAATTCAACTGGCGCGCATCTTCGACAAGGCAGGCATCAACTTCGCGGTGACCGGATTCAAGGGCAATGCCACCATCCAGTATGCAAGCGAGCGCACCACTGGCAACCAGTACAGGGCTGACGGCGAGACCACCAAGTTCATTCCGTTTAAGACATGGGGCGAGTCGATGCGCTCTGCGTCCTCCAAGCTTGGTTCGATCAGCCACTGGGCAGGATCAGGAACGCCTGACTATTCCGCTCTCATGCTGTCAATCGAAGACCTTGCCAAACAACGCGAGACGCGCAAGGTTTTGTTTGTGCTGACTGACGCAGATGGATTCGTTCCTGAGCATATCCGGCACGTGCAGAACGTAGCCAAACAGCAGGGCATCACCATTGTTGCAGTAGGCATCGGTTCACCAGATGTTAAGCAGGTATTCGACAACGCTAGTACAGCAAATGATGTGCGCGACTTAGGCTCAGCATCATTCAACACATTACTCAAAACACTACGGAGGTAGTATGGATTTATCAGAAAAGCTTTCAGCGGCACTGGACGGGGAGGACTTGGACGATGTCATCCCCGCGCTGACTATGGTCTTGGCGCAGGCAGGGGCAATGGCTTGCAATGATCGGGAGGTATTCACCGAATACGTTATGTCGGTGATCGACAAAACCTACGATTTTATTGACGAACAAAACAACTCACTTCAATGAGGATTAGCATGAAAACCATCGGAGATTGGATTGCCTTTGTGGCGGTCTTTGTTGTTGCGCTTGCTATGTTTGACTGGGCGCTTGATATCCTTGTGCAGTGAACCAACCCCCCCCTTCTGCTACGGCGGTCGGGGGGTTTTTTTTCGCCCAAAGAAACCTGACCAGTTCCCCCCCCTCTCCGGTAACTGCAACACAGGTATGCAGTTACAACAAAAACCGTTTAAACGCTGACCAGCTTTCCCGGCGGCGGACGGACGCCCGGGGCAGGCATTCCTTTTACACTTGAAATATTGAATACTTGAATACTTGAAGTAATACATTTGCCTTGCAACCCAATAGGTGCGCGGTATCTTTGAAAAAGTCCGCATATTTAAAGGCTTTCGGGCGACTTGCTATTTTTGCTATTCCTGCTACAGCGTTTAAACGCTGAGCAGTACGCTGGTGTCCATGTTTATGTAAGCGTTCGTTCGCGTGGCTGTTCCACCGTTTATTGTTGCTTGTGTGGTCGTGGAATCAATCCGGATAGACGGCACGTACAAACCATTGGCATCGACAAGCTCTTGCACCAACAGAACATCGGACTGCTTGAGGTACAAGAACCCAACGACTTTGACGCACAACGACTTGGCGATTGACCTTGCCCGCTCAAGCTTGTCGAACGTCACCAACCATTCATTGCTGTATGACTGTTTAAACTTCATAAGGTCACAGTCGTACCTGCACTTGGTTTCCACTATCGCCTTGATGCAATTATCCAAAACAAGAAACGCATCAACGTCCGCAGGGCGATCCTTCGGGGTCTCAATGTACCTGTACTTCGGGTAGGAGATTAGGAATATCTCCTTTGCCCTTTGTTCGTCAGGCAAAGTGCTTTGCCCCCTTGGCGACAAAATGTCCATTTATTTTTTTGGTTTGTTGGTCTTAACCGTGTGGTCGCTGTTGCGGCTGAACGAACGGTTGGCGCTAGGTGTCTTCAGCTTGAGATTAGACTTGGCGTTCGTACCACCCTTGGATAGGGGCGTTACGTGGTCAATGTCCTTCCCTGATCGGTCGACACCCTTGGCATCCATTGCATAACGCGCTCGCTCGCGGGCGTTGCGCAAAGGTTGTTCGCCCCGCTCTTGTTGCTGAGCGTATTCCTTTTTATACGGTCTCTTCTTGTTTACGTATGGCATTTCGTTTCTCGATTAAAGATTGATCCATTAGTCCTGTTGTCCAAAAACCTGCGACGTTCTTTTCCATCTTCTTTCCCAGCATCTCATCATCGTTTAAACAGCGTCTGTCTACGCCGAAGACTCCGGTTCGATGTTTGTCAAAGGCGGCGTTTGAATTGAAGTATTGCTTGCACCCGCCGCACTGGTTCCTGTTTCCTGTCAATAGCATGATAAGCCTCTTTTATGGTCGTGTGAATTCGTAAGTGCGTTTGTCCATCAGCTCCAACGGTCTAGCCCTGCTGTCGGATAGATACTGTTTGCAGTTTGGGTTGTACCACAGGGGTACGCGCCCCTCCCATTCCCCGTGGCGGTTCTTGTCCACAGATAGGATGGCATCAGGCATAGACTGCGCCTCCTTGTCCTGCGGGTTTTTCTCTACGGTGCGTTCCTTGTGCTTGTTGCGGTAGACAATGATTACTTGGTCGGCAAGGTCGGTGATCGCCCCCGATCCTGCAAGGTCGAACTTGTTGGGTATCTTCTGTTCGTTCTCTTGCTTTCGGATGTGATGCACAAGGTGTACATGGACGTTGTGCTGTTGGGCAAGTTGGGTGATCTGATTAACGAAGTCCTTCTGCGCGTTGTAATCATCCACGCCCTTGACGCACTTCATGAGCGAGTCAATGATCACGTGCTTGATGCCTTTGGATGCGGCATAGCGGATCGCGCCGTAGATTATCCTTGTATCGATGTTTCCTTGGTGATTAAACACGTAGCCAGAACACAGCATGAAGTCCATGAACTTGTTCAGGATCATGTCGGTCGGCTGATCGTTCATGCAGGCTTGGATCGCCATGCGTTTCAAGGTAGCCAAGGGTTTCATCTCGAGGGAGATGTTCAGAACGCTCTCACCCTGCGCAATCCAACCAATGCTCACCATGCCAAGCAGTTGGGACTTGCCATGACCGTTGATGCCTGCCCAGATTGTTGTTTCACCTGTCCGGAAACGGATGTTGAAATGCGTTGACCCCCAAGGAAGTTTCGCGCCTGCCAATTGGTCTGGCAGATTAAAACTGTCGATAAGCTCATCTCTGAACGTACTGCCATCGTAAACCTTGGCTTGTACTTCATCGTCCACCGTGTAGGGAATGATGCTATCGCCGTGGATAATCTGACTGGCTAAGCCTTCGTAGTCTCTCATTGTTTACACCTTATGATTTCCATTTCGCAGCCGTCGTCCCAGCAAAGCACAGACGGTTTAAACGTCAATACGCGCTCGGCAAAAGCTCGGACTCGCTCATTGTTTCCACCGACAATATGCACCTGAAGGTTACGCAAGGCATGAAAAGATAGTTTGGCAGGGTCGTCAGTTGAGTCGACAAACATAACGTTGACTGGGAACTTCTTCATGACTGAGCCTTTCCTGATCCGGTATGGCATGGCGTCGACGTAGAAGAACACCTTGTTTAAACGCTCACCCTTCTTTGCTGCTGTGAGGATATCGTTGTAGCCTTGCATTACCAATCCCTCCAATCAGTTGACAGCTTGGTCTGTTTTTCACCTACCCACTCAGCTTTGAATCCAGTCCATCCTCTTGCACAGATTTCCTGTAACGCATCGTTCAAGGTCATGTTTGCTTTCTTTGCTTCGCGTTCAATACCTTGGATTGCAGTCTCTGTAATGGATGCTTTCTTAGCTTTTCGTTGCCGAACAAAGTCATCCCAAACAGACTGTGATACGCCGTCAGGCGGTGTAGTATTTGTATTTTTATTCTTTGATGGTGATGGTGAAGGTGACGGGCATTGCTCGAGCATTGCTCCCGCATTGCTGACAGCATTGCTCTGAGCATTATTTTTACCCTTTGACCACCTTGCCTCGGCGGCTTTCCTTGCTTGCTCTGTCTTTTTGCCCTTATTGGTCTCTGCCGATACCTTTTCTGCTTCAATTCTTGCGTGAACCCAGAAGCCGTCTTCAATGCTGAAGTAATGCTGAATTGATGCTCGAGCATTGCTCCAAGCATCAAGAGACATCTTGCAGATTTGTGCCAACACACGATCATCGTCCGGCAATTTGCCTGACCGCCAGTAGTCCATGATGAGCAGGAGGTAGGCTCCGTGCTGTTCTGTTGTGAGCCTTGCTGTGTCGGCTAGATAATCACCGATATACAGTGGCATCCATATATCAGCTTTCATCTGAAAGATCCTCTGCTCGAGAGAGGTTTTTTAGATTTTTGGTTTGCTCAGCTATCAGTGTTGGCAACCCTTGCAAAAGTTGTTCTGCTTGTACCTTTGTCAGAAGAGAAAAACATTCTTGACCATCGATCCTTTGTTGTATCCGGATATGTCCAGAGATGGTAACAAAGACCTCGGTTTCAAAAGAATCTTGGTGGTGCAGTTTCATGATTGATGCCTAAAAAAAAGGCTTCACCTGTTCACCAACCTTTAATAAAAAAGGTCTGGTCGGGTAGGCATAGCAAC
>JACCDX011887465.1_pt1 | contig 33178 bp, 33 predicted proteins | sample 7449681 | NCBI WGS metagenome assembly JACCDX01 (sample SAMN15323450, study PRJNA562643) | freshwater metagenome | isolation source: river surface water | place: USA:Blue River Watershed | collected 2017-08-18
CACTATTCCTAGCTACCCCTACCGCCACTTAGTGCGCCCCGGCCTCACCGGTTGGGCCCAAGTGCAGCAAGGCTATGCCGACAGCGCCGACACCACACGCATCAAGCTCAGCTACGATTTGTATTACGTGGCGCACTACTCGCTCGCGCTCGACCTGTTGATTGCCGCCAAAACCGTCAAGACCGTGTGCACGGGTTTCGGTGCACGCTGAACAACGCCAAAGAATTTTTCATACGCGCCCGACATGACCACCGCCTCTCACGTGCGCCGCATCTTGTTGCTAGAAGAGCCCTCTTGGGGCGGCGTGCACACCATGACGCGCACCTTGGCCGATTCCATCAGCGCGCAAGGCTGGCAAGTCACCGCGCTGCCTTGGCAACAAACGCAGTGGCCTACCTTGGTGAGCGCCGCCAAGCAACACGATGTGATTGTGGCCACGCACAACTTTGGCCCCACGTATTGCGGCGCAGCGCTCAAAGCCATCACGGGCAAGCCGTTGGTCAGCTGGGTGCATGGCCCGTTGATGGATGTGCTGCACGAGTCAGGCACATCAGCACTCAAGAAACTTTGGCTGCGATTACTCTACAAACAAGTCAGCCAGTTTGTGTGCGTGTCGCGCACCACGCAAGACTCGCTGCTCAGCTTCATCACACTTGGCAAACAACAACGCTGCACTGTCGTGCCCAACGGCATTGCACCCATGCCTGAAGGGCAAGCTATTCATGTGCACGCAGGTCACGGCGGTGAAGGCATGCCGCCTTTACTGCTGGGCTATGTGGGCCGCTTGTCTGCTGAAAAGCGTCCACACTTGGCCATCGACGCGTTGCGTTATTTGCCCGACGAAGCACAGTTGGGCATCGTGGGCGAAGGACCCATGCACCGCAAAATGATTCACGATGGCATGGACCTCATGTACCAAGGCCGCCTGCACTTTTTGGGCAAACACCCCAGCGGCGCCAGCCTGTACAAGCCATGGCAAATGACGTTGCTCACCTCGCGCTACGAGGGCTGCCCCATGACCGCGCTAGAGTCGCTCGCCTGCGGCGTGCCCTGCGTGTCGCTGCCCATCCCCGCCATGCGCGAGCTGTACGACCTAGATGCACCTTATTTGCTGGCCCGTGGCGATGCACCTGTGTCATTGGCCGAAGCGGTCATGACCGTGCTGAGCCTTCCTGAACAACAAGTGCGCGATGACATAGCCCGCATCGTGGCGCGCCACCACATCGATGGGTTTGTGGGCAACTGGCAAGAGGTGCTGCGCACATGCTGAATGCCGCCACACCCTTGACCACCAACGTATCCAAGCCTGCTGTGTGCGTGCACTTTGTGCGCGGCGGCCCTGCGTACCTGCCCGAGATTGATGCGTATGTTGACTTCATCACCTCGCACGGTCACCAAGCCTTGGTGCATGACACGGGTGCCACCGTGCCCCTCAACGCGCAAGTGGTGTGGTGGATGTGCGGGCGTGTCTCTGCTGCAGAAACACGTCGCTTAAAAAGCGCATTCCACATCCACGAATACGCCTCCACCTCAGCCCCACCCCACGCGTGGTTCAAAGACTTTGTGAAGCATTGGACGCAGCCAAAGCCCGACTACCGTTTGTTTCAAAACGGCTGGGTACGCGAACGCATGGGTTTTGACGACGGCGTGCCGCACGCCCTGCGCGACATGGGCGTGGCACAAGCCTTCTTTGATGCAGCAGCCCCAGCACTGCCTGAAGCCTCGTACGAAGACGATGCGCCCGCACGCATACCACCCAACGAGTTTGACTTGGTCTACTTGGGCGAAATGAATCGCCTGCTGCCCTTTGTCCCGCTACTGCAGAGCATTCACGACGCCGGCCGTACGTTGCTGCTAGTAGGCGATGTGCCTGATGCACTGCGGACGCAGCTACCTGTCAGCGTGACGTGCACGGGCCGCGTGCCCCATACCGATGTACCACACCAACTGCGCCGCGCACGCTTTGGTTTGAACTTGGTCAGCAACATCGAGCCCTACAACCAACAAACTTCCACCAAGCTGCTGGAGTACTGCGCCGTGGGGCTGCCCGTGGTGAGCAACGACTACGCTTGGGTGCGATACTTTGCGGCGCACTACCAGGGCAACTTTCATTTGCTGCGTGACGACCCAAGCAGCTGGCAATTCAGCTTTGGCGAAGCGCTCGATGCATACCCCTATGTGGTGCCAAATGTGCGTGAACTCGCTTGGTCCAAGCTGCTGAGCAAACTAGCAATTTGGAAACATCTGCACATCGTGCCCGATGCGCCTAAACCGTCGTGGCCAACAGGCGTACTAGGGGGTACGCGTTGAGCTGGCTGAAAGGCTTCAACGTGAGCAGCACCAGTCGCGTGGTGGCACTGTCGAGTGCCGTCGCGTTTGCGACGCAAGTGGCGTTTGCGTTCCTCATGCTGCGCTTGTTCACACCACAAGAAGTAGGCGAGTTTTCGGTCATCAGCCAAATTGGTTTTTTCTGGATGACGCTCGCTTTGGCCCAAGCGCCATTGGGCATATTGGCCAACCAACATTTACCCGCACACTTTGCGGCACAACAGGCCTGGCGTGCCAGCGCTTTGCGTGGTGTGGGCTTGCTACCTGTGGCAGCTTTGGCCGTATGGTTCAGTCAACTCAGCCTATGGCCCGCTTTACTGTGGGCACTGCTGCTGGCGTTTTGCCAAATGGGATGGATGTTGGCGCAAAGCCTTACCCTGCGCGCGGGGGCAGCTTGGCATCAAGCGGCTGTGCGTGTGTTGCCGCCTCTCACCGCAGCTGCGACGGCACTGACGGCGGCACTCGTGGGAACATCTGTAGGTTGGAGTGGCCCCACCTTGGTGCTGTCGGCATTGCTGGGTTATGCCGTGGGCGCTGCGTGGTTGGCGCCTGCGTTGCTTGAGCGCGATGCGCATGTAGACAGCACACCGTCAGCTGGTAGTGCAACCGCGAAGCCCGATATCTCCCACGACGCAAACACCCAACAGTCAGACTCACGCAGCGCCACGCTGCGCATGGCGCACACACTAGTCGATGCACTACTAGCCACCGCCATCATCGTGGTGTGGCAACGCTTGTATGGCGCAGAAGAAACTGGCTGGATGAGCGCCCTGCTGCGCGTGCTTGGCTTCTTACCTGCGGTGGTGCACATGGCGTGGGCACAGGTTGCCTTGGCGCAAAGCAAGCAAAACCAAAACGCACAAACCTCATGGGCTAACCCGTGGTGGCTAGGCCTGGGTGCATTCGCCTGCGTCATTGTGTTAGGTTTGTCATGCGCAGTAGCGCTGTACTTTGAGTGGTTAGACCCACACTGGAGTGGCGTATGGCCTTACATTGCACCACTGGTGCTGTGGCAAGGCAGTGCTTGCTTATCAGCGGCGTTTAGCCATCGGCCTTTTCAAACGCAATCAGCCAATGTTTACTCTTGGGCTTGCATGGCGCTAGGAATCTTGCAAGCGATGGTACTGTTGGCACCGATGAGGTTGGCGCTGCCCATTGATGCAGAACAGCACATGGCTGCGTTTGCGTTGGTTACTAGCTTAGGACTACTAGGTCTGACTGTGTGGATGGCTCGCTTACGGTAAAACGTATCAATCCCTCAAATCAGATTGCCCAAGCGTCAGGGCAGCTATGTCCTTAGCAGCAAGTAATGGCTGTGCAGCTAACAAATGCAATGGCCATTCAACGCCTATCGCAGGGTCATTCCACAACAAGCTGCGTTCAAACTCTGGATGGTAGTAGTCGGTAGTTTTGTACAAAAACTCAGCACTATCACTGATGACCAAAAAACCGTGCGCTAACCCTGCTGGAATCCAAAGTTGTTTTTTATTTTCAGCAGATAGCTCCAAGCCGAACCACAGACCGAAAGTAGGTGAACCTTTGCGAATGTCTACCGCTACATCAAACACCGCACCTTGCGTGACACGCACCAGCTTGCCCTGTGCATGTTGCACTTGGTAGTGCATGCCGCGCAGCACGCCCTTGGCTGACTTGCTGTGGTTGTCTTGCACGAAGGTTTCTTTCAAACCTGTGGCTTGCTCAAAGTCTTTTGCGTTGAAGCTTTCAAAAAAGAAGCCACGGGCATCGCCAAACACTTTGGGCTCTAACACCAGCACGCCATCAATTGGCGTTTGAGTTACTTGGTAAGGCATGCGTCTACTTCAACAGGTTCAGCAGATACTGCCCATAGCCGTTTTTAGCCAAAGGCGCAGCCAGTTTTTGCAATGCCGCTGCATCAATCCACTTTTGGCCATACGCAATTTCTTCAGGACAAGCCACCATCAAACCTTGGCGTTTTTGAAGCGTGCCAATAAAGCTAGCCGCTTCTAGCAAGCTGTCATGTGTACCCGTGTCTAGCCACGCATAGCCTCGGCCCATGATTTCTACATTCAGTTGACCCAGCTCTAAATAGCGTTTGTTCACATCGGTAATTTCTAGCTCACCACGATGCGATGGTTTGACAGCGGCGGCTATGTCGCACACCTGCTCGTCATAGAAATACAAGCCTGTCACGGCATAGTTGCTCTTAGGTTTGACTGGTTTTTCTTCGATGCTCAAGGCACGGAACTGACCATCAAACTCCACCACACCATAGCGCTCTGGGTCATGCACATGGTAGGCAAACACACTGGCGCCGCTGGTACGGGAGTCGGCGTTATGCAGCTGCTTCACCAAGTCATGACCATAAAAAATGTTGTCGCCCAACACCAGCGCACTGGGGTGATCAGCCACAAAGTTCTTACCAAGGATGAAAGCTTGCGCCAAACCATCGGGACTGGGCTGCACAGCATATTCAATGTGCATGCCCCATTGGTTGCCATCACCCAGTAACTCAGCAAAACGGGGGGTGTCTTGTGGCGTAGAGATGACTAGAACCTCACGGATACCGCTCAGCATCAGCGTGGTGAGTGGGTAGTAAATCATGGGCTTGTCATACACAGGCATCAGCTGCTTGCTGACGGCTTGTGTGACAGGGTACAAGCGGGTGCCAGAGCCGCCCGCGAGGATGATGCCTTTGCGTTGTTTGATCATGTCTATTTTCTTATTTAGAGTATTTCTGCCAACATGCGGTCTACGCCCTGCTGCCATGGTGGCAACACCAAGCCAAAAGCTTGCTGCAACTTAGTTGTGCATAGACGTGAATTAAGCGGTCTTATTGCAGGTGTTGGAAAAGCACTTGTAGGCACAGGTGCAATATCGGCGACTTTCCAAGCTGCCTCTGGTTTGATGTTTTTAGCTTGCTCAATCACATGGCTGGCATAGCCATGCCATGTGGTTTCGCCCGAAGCCACCAAGTGATACACCCCGCTGAATGAAATGTTTTGCGTGTTCAACACCCGGCGCATGGCATGTGCTGTGACATCTGCAATCAGGTCTGCGCCTGTAGGTACGCCGTGTTGATCATTGATGACTGTTAGCTTGTCGCGTTCTTGCGCCAAGCGCAGCATGGTTTTTGCAAAGTTACCGCCACGTGCGGCATACACCCAGCTGGTTCGGAAAATCAAATACTTGCAGCCACTGGCCACAATGGCTTTTTCGCCATCCAGCTTGGTTTGGCCATACACGCTCAGCGGGCCTGTGCCCTCGCCCTCTTGCCTAGCGTGCGTGCCACTGCCGTCAAACACATAGTCAGTGGAGTAATGCACCAGCCATGCGCCCACTTGTGCGGCAGCTTTGGCCAAGGCTGCAGGCGCATCTGTATTTAAAACCTTTGCCATCTGAGACTCTGACTCGGCTTTGTCTACAGCGGTGTGCGCAGCAGCATTGACGATGAAATCGGGCTTGTAGGCCAGCACCGTTTGCGTCAATTCTTCGAGCTTAGATAAATCACCGCAATATTGGGTGCTGTGGCGGTCAAGGGCCCGCACCTCGCCCAAGGGGGCCAAGCTGCGTTGCAGCTCCCAGCCCACTTGCCCGTTTTTACCTAAAAGGAGGATTTTCATTGCCCACCCTTAAGCTCCATATTGCTTACCCACCCACTGGCGGTACGCACCGCTGGTCACGCCCTCTACCCATGCTTGGTTGGCCAAATACCACTGCACGGTTTTGCGGATGCCGGTCTCAAATGTTTCTTGCGGCTTCCAGCCTAGGTCGTGCTCGATCTTGCGGGCGTCAATTGCATAACGACGGTCATGGCCAGGGCGATCTTTGACGTAGGTAATTTGCTCGGCATAGCGTTTGCCATCTGCACGGGGCTTGAGTTCGTCCAACACAGCGCACAAAGTGCTAACCACTTCAAGGTTTGGTTTTTCGTTCCAGCCGCCAATGTTGTATGTCTCGCCAACTTTGCCAACCTCTAATACGCGGGTAATAGCACGGCAATGGTCTTCTACATACAGCCAGTCACGCACCTGTTGGCCATCGCCGTAAATGGGCAACGATTTGCCAGCCAAAGCGTTGAGCAAAACCAAGGGAATGAGCTTTTCTGGAAAGTGATACGGCCCATAGTTGTTGCTGCAATTGGTGGTTAGGCCGGGCAAGCCATAGGTGTGATGCCAAGCACGCACCAAATGGTCGCTAGCAGCCTTGCTGGCTGAGTACGGGCTATTGGGTTCGTAGTTTTTGGTTTCAGCAAACGGCGGGTCGGCAGGCGACAGCGTGCCATACACCTCGTCGGTCGAGACATGCAAAAAGCGAAAAGCTTCTTTCTCAGCCGCTGGCAGGTCTTGCCAATATGCGCGCACGCTTTCTAATAAATTGAACGTACCCACCACGTTGGTTTCAATGAAGTCACCGGGCCCGTAGATGGAGCGGTCTACATGGCTTTCTGCTGCAAAGTTCAGCACGGCACGGGGCTTGTGCTCATGAAGCAGCTGGGCAACTAAGGCTCGGTCGCCAATATCGCCCTGCACAAAAATATGACGCGCATCACCGTCTAGCGCTTTGAGATTTTCTAAATTACCGGCATACGTCAGCTTGTCTAAATTAACCACCAACTCATTGGATCTAGCCAACCATGTGTGTACGAAATTGCTGCCAATAAAACCTGCGCAACCTGTTACCAAAATTGCCATTGCAACGACCCTTTTAATGTTGAATTGTCTGACTTTTGAGACCAGCTAGCCCAAGCAGATCTAAGCACTTCGGGGCCAGAAATATAAGCAATATCATCAGCGTCAGATGCCCCTCCTCCATGTCAATCATCATGGAATTGGTTGTGATGCTGAGCATGAACAAAAACACAAACACCAACAGAGAAACCCGCTGTAACTCATCTTTTTTATTCCACGCTAAACGGCATGCCTGCACAAAAATAGCGACATACAACGACAAGCCGATCACACCTTTTGTTGCAAGAATATAAAGGTACTCGTTATGAGGATTGCTAAACAACTTTGAATCCAAAGCACCCATCGATTGGTTTATCAGCCAGAACTTATGTGGAAAATCGATGGTTCCCACCCCGGTCCACCAACTACTTTGGGTAATTAACGCCCAAACCGATACGTAGTATTGCAATCGTATTCCCACAGCGGTCTCTTTCGCTGTTCGTTGCTCATCAGTTTGTCCAATGAATTGCTGAATTTCAAACCAAACAGCTGCAATGCGACGCTGCACGATAGGAGAGGCAGCAACCAATAGCAAAACTAACAATGCGGCACCCCACAGCCAACGTCGATTTTTGAATGCTTTCAACCGGTGATAGTTCAACCCGACCCAAACCACGAGTCCAGCAAAGAACTGCAAGTACCCTGTGCGTCGTTCACTTGCAAAAAAGAGTGAGGCCAACAGTAACAACATGGGCACAACACATCGCCACCCTAGCTCTGGCCTGACGAGCAATATTTGAGCAAGTAGGAAAAGCACACCCACTAACATTTGGCCATACATGTGGGGAGCAGCCGACCAAAAATACGTGCCTGGACGCAAGTAACCCACCAAAGTCAACAGCAGATTCACAGTGGCTAAGCCAACGACGACAACAATGATCGACCATAAACCCGATCTGGCAACCAAGCCGACAGAAAACACTGGCCACAAAATCAAAATAAACCCAATAGTTCGCATGTCGTGCAAAAGTGCGGCACTCGATGCTTTCAATGTATGGCCGGCTACTAGATTGGCAACGACATCCCAAACGCATATCGCCAACAGCAACACAAAGAACTCCTGCTCCTTTTTGCTAACTACTTCTGTTTTTCTAAACTCCAAGAATGCCCAAGGCACAACCAAAAGCAACAACAACGTCATGAGGTTGGTACCCGCTATCGTCGTCACCAGCGAAATACCCATACCTGCGGCAAACAACGCCGCCAGTTTTTGATGCAAAAGATATTGAGGCGTCATGCCGTTTCCTGTTCTATGTATATCCAATCCACGATCTGCTCGTTAGGCAAATAGCCAGAAACCAAATCCTGCATAGTTTGCCGCATCGCAAGGTGGTCGTTCTGCTGCATCGACTGTTTTAATTCGTTCAGGCGTGCTTCCAACACAGGCCAAAAAAGGTAGTCCTCATGCGCCTTCATGATGCGCTCGTGCGTAGTCCGCTCTGGATTGTCACCAATCAATAACTCTTCGTATAGCTTCTCTCCAGGGCGCAGCCCCGTCACCTCAATGGCGATCTCACCCTCTGGGTTTTGGTCATCTTTTACCGTCAAGCCTGACAACTCAACCATTCGACGGGCCAAGTCAGCTATCTTGACCGACTCCCCCATATCAAGGACAAAAACATCACCACCTTGCGCCATCGCACCCGCTTGAATCACTAACTGCGCAGCCTCAGGAATAGTCATGAAATATCGCGTTATTTCCAGATGCGTCAATGTGATGGGGCCACCATCCCGAATTTGTTGACGGAACTTAGGCACCACAGACCCCGAAGACCCAAGCACGTTGCCAAAGCGAACCATACTGAATTTTGTGCCCGACCCAACGCCTGACAATGCTTGCAAAACCATTTCCGCCAGTCGCTTGCTTGCCCCCATGATGTTGGTGGGCCTCACCGCTTTGTCAGTACTAATCAATACAAAACTTTCAACTCCAGCGTCCATAGCAGCCTGTGCAGCACACCACGTCCCAAACACATTGTTTTTGATACCGGCAGAAGGGTTGTGTTCAACCAGAGGCACATGCTTGTAAGCAGCCGCGTGATAAACCGTTTGCGGGTGCCAAGTTGTCATGATTTCCCCCAGACGATCGGCATCTTGGACAGATGCCAATAAAGGAATCAACTCCACCGTAGAGTTGGCCAACTTTTTTTCGAGTTCCTGATGTATCGCATAAAGTGCAAATTCGCTTTGCTCAATAAGCAGCAGCTTCGAGGGCATCAGAGACGCAATTTGCCGACACAACTCGCTACCGATCGATCCCCCTGCCCCAGTCACTACAACCACTTTGTGCCGCACATTTAGATGCAACAAAGCCTCATCTGGAGCTACTGGCTCTCGGCCTAACAAATCGTCGATGTCTAAATCTCTTAAATCAGAAACACCCAGCTTGCCTTGCGCTAAATCCGACACATTTGGAAGCGTTCGCACTGAAACATGCGCCATGCGCATTTGACTCAAAACTTCATTCCGACGTTGCCTTGACATGCGAGGCATAGCTAGCAAAACGGTCCGAATATTCAACGACACAGCTAATTCAGTCAATTGCTTAGAGTCATAAATAGGTTGACCATTCAAAACTTGCCCATGCAACTGTTCGTCGTCATCTATAAATCCAACCACTTGCATTTCGACACTATTCGTCATTGCCAAGGCTAATTGGCGCCCAGTTTTACCCGCCCCGTAAATGAGTACCTTCGCGCGACCACCTCTACGCAGAATACGTTGGTAGCGGTCACCTAGCCACAAGCGAACCAAAACTCGTGATTGCGCGACAAACAACAACAACAAAATCGGCTGAATGATGCCGACTGTGCGCGGCACACCTGCCACGCCAATGAAGGTAAATATCACGCCATAGAACACGCCGTAAATACTGCTGGCTCGAACCACCGCAACAACAGCGGGCCAACCACTGTAGCGGAATATGGCACGGTACAAGCCGGAAACGATAAAAATTGGAATTGCCAAACCTATCGATGCAGCCGTTGCCAGCAGCGCCCCATGCCCCCACTCATTGGGCTGCGTCAGACTAAGCAACTCGCCAAGTCGCAAGTAATAAGCCAGCCACACGGCGCAGGCGCACAAACACAAATCGACCCCAACCGCCAGCACTCGTTTTAATGCACGGGGCAAATTTAACAGCGGCATCGCCGAGCTCAGCAGTAACCGCTGAAAAAAGCTTCGTTGCATTACTTTTGAACCTCTTTCACGCGGTCGCCACTGCCCTTGCCTACCAGCGTGAGCAAGATGTAGGTCCAATATGTTTTAAGCGAAAGCGTTTGCAACATTTGCGCATCAGTTTCCGCCAGCAGTTTCGGCGTCGACATGTCAATCGCATTCACTTGTGCTAGGCCTGTCACGCCGGGTCTCGCCTCAAAAACGCCCAATGTTTGTCGGTGGTTGATCAACTCCATTTGATTTGGCAAACACGGGCGAGGACCAACCAAACTCATCTCGCCCTTCATCACATTCCAAAGCTGCGGCAACTCGTCTAACTTCGTTTTGCGCAAAAGACTGCCAAACCGCGTGACAGCCGAAGCTTCGGCCAAATGTGTAGCCACAGAAGCTGTGTCTGGCTTCATGGTTCGAAACTTCACCAATGTAAACGGCAGCTGTCCGCGCCCCACTCGGACTTGCCAGAACAAAGGAGAACCCGTATCAAGATAGCCCAACAACAGCAATACCAAAAATATAGGCAATCCTGCGAGAAGGCCAAACACGGCTAACGTGAAATCAATGAGGCGCAACATTTGCCATCCTTCTCAATTGCTCATCCATCGTCACACTGGGCTGCCAACCCAGCAACTCATAGGCCTTAGAGCCATCCAAGGTCAGCGAGCCCAGCAAACGCTCTGCAGCAGCAGAGCGACCTAGCAGACGAACAGCATGACTTAAAAACCAAGTGGGCACGGGCAGCAACCGCGCCTTGCATGCATACGCCCTTGCTACTCTGTGTAACAGCTCTGTGGTTGACACATCGTCCCCATCAGACACCAAAAACACTTCTCCCGCAGCCTTGGGCGATTCTGCCAAGTTCGCACACAGCGTAGTAAGCGCCACCAAATTATCCAAGGCCACCATTGAGCGTTTGTTGTTCACCGCACCCAATGGCATGGGAATTCCCACCCGCACCCATTGAATGAGTCTGGAAAAGTTGCCTTTCACTCCTGGCCCATACACCAAAGGCGGCCGAATCACGACCAATTCCATATCGGAGGCCTGAGCGATAGTTTGAAGCGCCTGTTCTGCCTCCCACTTCGACACACCATAAGCGTCCTCAGGCATGGGTATGTCATTTGGCGTAAATGGGCAATCCAAGCTTGTACGCTCACCATTGACTTTGATAGAGCTCATGAAAACAAAACGCCGCACACCTGCTCGCGCCGCCAGCAAAGCCAGCTGAACCGAGGCATGCACATTGGCAGCTCGAAATGCTTGCAACGGATCCACGACATCCTCATGCACCACATGAGCAAGTCCCGCCAAATGAATGACCGCATCACACCTCGACAAGGCCTGCGCCCACGTGGAACCATTTTCATCCACCACAAACTCATTGGCTAATCCGCAAGGGCGTCGCACAGCAGCCACCACTTGGTGCCCATCATGTTGCAGTTGGGCACACAAAACACGCCCAATAAAGCCATTGGCCCCAGTCACTAGAACTTTCATCGTGTGAAGAGCTCCAACAACTTCATAGGATATTTAGAAAGTATTTTGAAAAGATTGGTCGAAATACCATTCTCTCTACACGAGCGCAAAACTTCTTGATTTAGCAACACCTTCGAACGCCATCCAGCCGTACTGGCTCCACCCGTTTGCATGTGCACCAACACCTCGGGCAAGTGCCGATACTGCAGGTCGCGTCCATAAAAAACACGAGCAATATAATCAAAATCGCCGGCAATTCGATACTCAGATTTAAAATAACCGACTCGTTGAATAATAGCCCTACTCAAGAACAATGCTGGATGCGCAGGCATCCAGCCCCAAGCCAGGCGCTCCGGAGTAAATCTATCCGATCTATAACGACGAATCATACGCCCGGGATTGTTTTTATGGAAATATGCCACATCGCCCAATACTGCATCTAGCTTCTGCTCTTGCATTTCTTTTGCAACCCGTGACAACACACTATTAGTCGCATATTGGTCATCCGCATTCAAAAATCCGACAATATCCCCACTTGCAACACGCAGTCCTTTATTCATTGCATCATATATACCACCATCTTTTTCAGATATAAGCGTGGAGATAGACACGTCAGAATTTTCAATTATTTTTAGAGTTCCATCCTTAGATCCGCCATCAACGATAATAAATTCAATATTGTTGAAATCTTGATCTTTAATGGACTGCAAGGTACGTTTTACGGTTTGCTCAGAATTAAAGCAAACAGTTATAATACTTATTTTAACAGGGCTCACGATTTATACAAGCTCTCAACTTTAAGTTTTACAAGCAAGTAGACAAGCCAAATTCTCCACTTGATTCGAAATCGCCATGAATGATTGCTAGGTTCAGCTGTAGATGAAACATTTTTTCCGTGTCGCCTATACAAAACAAGCTTTTCATTAATAAATTCTACTCGCCCCAGCATGTCAACACTTAAGCCAATCCACCAATCATGCATTGGCAAATTATCCGGAAATGGAAGAACATATTTCAGCACCTCTGACCTGAAAGCCATACAACAGCCCAAGTATCTATTTTTGTATATATTTTTTACAAAGCCTGGACCTGAATTTCTCAAATCAAAAAAGGATGGATATATCGCACTCAACTTCTCATCAACTACTACACAATCCGACACCACAAGATCTACCGACTGAAGCCTTTCCAAGATTATCTGAACTTTTGCAGCATCCCAAACATCATCTTGATCAGATAAATAAACGTACTCTTCATTAACTTGCTGGAGCAAAAATTCAAAATTTTTGATTAAACCCTGTCCCGGCCCTTTTGTTAAAAACAATCTGCCATCATTTATTGATCTGACAATTTCAACTGTTTCATCCTCTGATCCATCGTCAGAAACAATCACCCTAGTCACCAGCGATGATGCCAAAATTGAATCTATCTGCTGCCTTATAAATTTAGCACCATTGTAAGTAGCAACACAAACAACTATCAAGATTTCAACCTTAATATTTTTTTAATAAATCGATACGCGCCGTGAAAAATAAAAATAAAAATTAATTTTTGCTTGGAAACATTTCCGTACAAATAATCTATAGCATACTTCTGCGCCATAGTATGCGAACCTGCTGAAACACCATTTATATCAATTAATGCAGTTGAGACATCTAGCACTTGACTCTCGACCCTTTTCGACCGTAATACGGTAGCAAAAAATAAATAGTCTGCTGTCGTTAGTCTATTGACTTGCACATAACAACCAACCCATGAGTGTATGCTTTTACTATAAATAATCGCTTGATGATTATAATAACCTTTACTTAAATTCGGATAACACCGACTTAGAATTCTATCTTCTGCCTGCCTCATCCATCCACTGAATATAACCTGTTCGATTCCTTTTTTTAAATATTTTGCCACTGATGAAATAGACGTATTAGATATAAAAACATCTCCGCAATTCATGTAGATTAAATACTGCCCCGAACTGCAATTAATAGCTTTATTCATTGCGTCATATATACCTTCATCTTTTTCCGAGACAAATACGTCTACCTTATGCCTATAACGCTCAACAACCTCCACCGTACCATCCAAAGACAATCCATCAATAATGATATACTCAACCGCCGGCCAATCTTGGTCAATTACTGATTTAATAGTTTTCTCTATTCCTGCAATACCATTACGCACAACAGTTACAACAGATATAAGCGGCAGATCAAATTTATCCATTTTAAAACTTAATGATATTCACGGCCTTAAACCGCCAATACTGCCTAACAACGCCCCCAATAAATCTAACTACTTTCTTTATTATACTATTTTCTTTTTTCTGATATTTCACAAGAAAGCCCATGTCTGACAATAGAGATATGGCAGCTCTGAAATCTTTTAAATATGGTTTATAGACGTGATCGATTAAAACTTTTGGCAAACTATAAATTTCACCTATGTCTACACGCTCACGTGCTAGCAATCTGAGACCATGAAAGTGGTAAAAAACAGACGAACTATAACTGTACCGAGTTGCATTCCAAGGAGCCAGTGTTAACTCTGGGGTTGACAATACATGAACTAATGACGAAAAAATTTCGGGCCAACAATCCAAATACTTTTGGTCGCCAAATTTATCATTCTCAACTCTCGCAAAACACCACTCGATGCAACGCTCCTCCCACCACTGCCTTACTGGCTCACCACTTACACGTTCAAAAACCATGAATTGAACACAGTACTGCCCTGATGTTGCCGACAGATCATACTCAGGAGAATACCCATGCTCGGTAATTAAGACCGATTTGCCAGAAGATTCCAGTTCTTTAAATATTGCTATCGGATCTTTCCTAAACCACAGATCTGCATCAACATATGTAACTCTTTCAACCATAGAGTCGGCTTCAAATACAAACCTTGGCGCAAATGGTGTTAAGGTCCAGCAATATTCGCCTTTTGTTCTCTCAGCCTTTACCTTAAGTAATTCAGCTGTTTCAAGTTGACTTAACTGCAGCAGTCGAACATTTGACAACTCTAGTTTCTCTAAAATCTTATATGCCTCATCGTCCACACACAATACCCATAGGGTATATTTCTTTACATGCCGCTCCATAGAGGCGTGCAGCGCCAATCCTTGTGGCAAAAATAGGCTGTCATATAAAGTAACGAAGTGTTCCACAATTAACCCTTGAACGAATTCACAGCATTAATGACCGCCTCAACATCATCATCAGACATTTGTGGATGGCAAGGCAAAGACAGACAGTATGCTGCATGCTGTTCACTCTGACTTAGACCTAAAGGGTCACGCTTAATGTCTTTACAGGGCTGCTGTTTGTGTATCGGAACCGGGTAATGGATAAGCGCCTGAACACCGTTTTCCTGCAAGTGGGCTTGCATTGCATCACGCCTCGGACTCTTCACCACATACAGGTGGTAAACATGCGCACCTTCATGCTCTGGCTTGGCCAACTGAATTACGTCTTGATGATGAATAGCCGCTCTGTAAGCTGCCGCGATAGACAAACGTCGCTGCGTAAATCCACTCAGCCATTTCAGCCGCTCTGACAGCATGGCCGCATGAATTTCATCCAGTCGGCTGTTCATGCCCAACTCAGGGTGATGGTAGCGAACGCTTTGACCATAATTTCGAAGTCTAGAGGCACGCTCAGCAATCTCAGTGGACCTAGTTACCAACATGCCAGCGTCCCCAGGGGCGCCCAAGTTTTTGGTGGGATAAAAACTGTACGCGCCTGCTACACCAAAACTACCCGCAACTCCACCTTCCCATGTAGCTAGATGCGCCTGTGCACAATCCTCAATAAGCTCTATCTTATTTTGCCGGCATAAATCTACCCATGCAGACATACTCCTAATCTGCCCGTAAAGGTGAACCAGCACCAACGCTTTGGTATTGATACTGATGCAGCGTCTTACGCTATCCAACGAAAGAAGCCCCGTATCAACATCGATGTCTGCCAAAACTGGTGTAGCACCCGCCCTCAAAATAGCCAACACAGTTGCAAATGCAGTCATAGGCGTTGTGATGACCTCGTCACCCACACCTATATCTAATGTACGGAGAGCAATTTCAATAGCGTCCATCCCATTAGCTACGCCAACGCCATGTGCCACTCCGCATCTTTGGGCCCATTGTTTTTCGAATGCAACGACTTCGTTACCTAAAACATACCAGCCGGACTCAAGCACACGGTGCGCGGCCCCGAGCATGGCATGGCGCATCTCTGCAGGCTCAGCCTTAAAGTCATTCATCAAAATCATGATTAATTTTCCCAGTAATACGCGTGATGCTCTTTGTAATAGGCAAGCGTTTTTTGCAGCCCCGTTTTTAAATCAATCTTTGGAGTCCAACCAAGATCTTGGCTAATCAGGCTGAAATCACTATAGTAATCACCAATGTCTATAGCTTTACGCTCTGGCGGAAACGGCATTAACTCAAAGCCTCCACCAAGCCCCAGCATGACCATCATTTCAGCTAATGCCTTTAGGCCAATCACTTCTTGGCTTCCCAAGTTGTAAACCTTGCCGTTGGCTTTGTCACTCGCACCAGCGAGAAGTAATGCTTCAACGCAATCATCTACATAGTTGAAGTCACGCAACTGCATGCCGTCGCCAAACACCTTTATGGGTTTACCTTCCAATATCAAGCGCACCCATATTCCCAAAAAAGTCTGGCGTGCGTCCTTGACGCGCATACCTGGGCCATAAGTATTGGTCAAGCGCAAGGCGCATGCTCTAATTCCGTAAACATTGTTATAAAGCAGGTGGTACCACTCCCCCGCTAATTTGTTGATACCGTTAACATCCACCGGGCGTATAGGATGCTTTTCATCGACAGGTAAGTAGTCTGGTTTACCGTAGAGTTGACGGGTGCTTGCAAACACGATTTTGATTCTAGGATTCACCTTACGACATGCTTCAAGAATCGACAATTGAGCGCTAGCATTAATATCTAGGTCTGTTTGCGGATCTGACATAGAATCCATGTGACTAGTTTGCCCAGCCAAGTTGAATAAATAGTCTTTATCATTTAGCAAGTAAGCCATGGCGAACGGGTCTCGCACATCACAAATATTCACCGTCACTTGGTCAAGGATATCTTCAATGTTAAAGGAATTACCACCGTACTGCGGGATTAAGCTATCAACCAGAGTTACTTTTGCGCCTTTAGCCACCAGAGATCTTGCCAGATTGGAGCCAATAAAGCCCAACCCACCGGTGATCAAGATTTTTTTACCGATATAAGGATTCAAGAAATTTTCTCCGCGAGTACAACATGATCCAAGAAAAGATCTGGATTAGGCGGTAAAAGCTTGCCTATTAAAACTCCGAAAATATTAATCATGGCAATAATAGTGCAAGTAAAAAGCATCTGTGCATAACGCGGCCAATTTTGAGTTAATTTAAATAAATATGCATTAATCAACTGAAATAAGACCGTCGCATCAGCAGCCAATTTTTTATGCCGAATTATCTTAAACCCATTTTTCTCCAGCAAAGCCTTAAGGCCAAAACTGGAATAACGAGCGTAATCATAGGGTTGCTCGTGCTCATCCCAGACAAAAGGAACCGTTAATAACAGTTTGCCACCAGGCTTTAATACTCGGTTAATCTCTGAAAGAAATTCATCTGGATTAAAAACATGTTCTAGTACTTGATTACACAAAGCCGAGTCGAAACAATGATTCTCATAAGGAAAATTAGTGCCATCATATAAATCATCTGCGATTCCTAGTTCTCTGGCAACAGGTGACTCTAGGTCTAAACCACGGTAAGCCTCAACCTTAAAGAGCGACCGATAAGGTTTTGTACCGCAACCAACGTCTAAAAGATTACCACGGATATTTATCGAAAGTTCAGATATGGCAGATGCTAAATTTCTCCTCGCAAAATAAAATGGGTTAAAAAAAATAGCAAACCATGATGGAAGAAACTGCTGTGAGTGATAAATATTTATTAATTTACGAAAGGCGCGATTTGCTAAATTATTTGACTTTTTGAAGTTTTCTGAAAATGCCTCATAAGCAATCATTGAATGTTCCACTTTTAAATCATTCAAATTTATAGACCGATTTGCCAACTTAACATCCCATACCGTATCGACTCCACAATGTGTACCAGAGTTATCATGCCCAATATTCTTAACTAAACTTTTCCCGGGATACAAAGTCAATTTATCAGCGAGTAAAGCAGATGCGTACCAACGTATTGCCCAAGAATCATTTGCGCCTTTTATCTGAGATTCGAGCATTTTTGAATAAGGATATGCGTCGTCAAAGTTAAAATTATTTATTAATTTCAACCGCTTTAATTCCGTCAACAATTGGAATCCATCAGGATTAAACAATGCCCATCCTCTGCGCCATGTCGCCCAACCCCAACAATCAGCACCCCGCAGGAAAAAAGCTTCTGGTAATTTTTTCTTTACTGGATATACGTAACCATGCACACTAATAACTCGATCGTCATCAACATAACGCTCTAATGCATCATGCATGTATTTTAAAAAATATGGCGAAGTGACTAAATCATCCTCAATAACGATTACCTGCTCATAATGGGTCAACACTTCTGTAACCCCATCAATTATTGATTTCGCCAAACCATAATTTTTAGATCTGTAATTAATAGATACCGAGCGAAAACCGGTGATTGTAGTTAAGAACTCACGAACGCGCGCAACATCATCAACCTTATCCTCTGTACGTGCTGCATCAGAATATATAATTAGATCATAATTTTCCACACCATGGTTACACAACAAAGAATCAACAGTTTTGCGCGCATGATCTAGCCTTGCATATACAAAAAGAACTATTGGATGCTTCATGAAATTATTGTTCATATATTTTGCCCTTGCGATAATATTAAATTCTTTTCCAAACTCTTAAATAATTATGAATATTGATTTGTACCGTTTCATTTTTTCACTCTTGATAATTGCCCCGTCAATGATCTATGACTCCAGAAGACTCATTCCTGTCAAGACTTTGAATTTAACAGGAAAATCAAGTTAAGCAGATTAGCATCGAAACCTTAATGCCAGTTTCTTTTGCATATTCTCCATACCAAATACATCACGAATGAAAAAAATATATTAATTAATAAATTAACAATAGCTACCTCTTCAATTGAGAAATATTTAGCAAAAATTATCGTTGATAAAAAAACAGCAAAGGCATAAAATATTGAGTAATACATTAGAGGTTCGCGCCTATGAGCTCTCAAATAAACCGGCATTGTACCAATGCAACTATAAACAAAACTCGAGAGTAAGAACAAAATAAACGACGATTCTGGCAATAATCGCATGTAAATTTTCTCGAAGAATAAAACACCTAAACCACCAAGCTTTACAACAAAAAACCAAATTAGTACCGTTGTAATTAATGATACGGTTATTACTATTTTTGAGATTTGTACAAACAACTGATCTAATTCAGCATATTTTCTTTTAGCAATTAAGGTTGTAAAAGTAGGCGCCTTTGGAGTTACCCATGCACTTGCAACCATGCTGACGACATTCACTATTGCTAACGTCATTCCCATGCTGCCAGCCAACACTGGGCCTTGATATGTAAATATAATAGGCACAAATGATGAATATATAAAGTAACCACTAATCCAAGAAACTGCGATTCGCCATTGCATCGGGAATACATCCTGCCGCCAGTTCATTCTGTTTGTTTTATTTGCGCACTTATAAATCTGCTCGAATAAATTTTTATAATTTAAAACCAAATTAGCTAAAGTATAAAAAAAGACTGCAAAGGCACAAATCGCCCCAACCCAAAGGTCATATTTTAAATAAATTAATATCCATACCAACATGCTATTTATAATTGCCGAAATTAGTCTTATTTTGTAAACAAATTTTTGCTCACCTATAGCCTCTATGAAAGTTATAAACGGCAACATAGACATATTAAGCGCTGTTGCAAAACATAAAAGCACCCAAGGCATTACCCAAACTATGTCTTCTCCCGAATGAACCGATAAAAATAAACACCCGATCAAGCTCAGCGTAACAAATAATATTAATGCACAAATTAGATACCATCGTACTGAGAAAATAAATATACCAGCAAGTTTCATAAATGAGCCAATATCGCCCTCTATCACTCCCTGTCTATTTAGCCTCAAACCAGCCCACTCATGGCTTAAAAATTGCAAAATTACAACCGAAAATCCCAATTCAATAAATATTTGAAGGCCAATCATTGATGCAAAAGTATAATAGTAGCCTTGCATCTCGGCACTGAAATTCGACGCCATCAGCACGATAGTTACCGGTCCTGAAATCAATGCCCAGACGCGCGTAATTAATCCATATGCAACAACTTTATCAAGTTGTGCTGCAGCACGAATCCTTGAAATAATTTTACTAAATAAAATATAATAAGCCATCAAGTGAATTCTATTTAAGAAAATTAATTTTTATCTTGCTCGAGAAGTATCTATGCACCATGCCAACCAAGAAACAGATCATAATCATAGGCGTAGTAAAGAGCATATATCTTGATAGATATTTGGATGTCACTGCCAAATAAACCGCTCGCAATCTAGATTGCAAATCACCATATACCAAGTAGATAGAGAAAAGATTAGAATAAAAAAACTTCACTTGAAGAAGATATTTAATAAAATTTTCATCCGTAATAATATGTGTATTTTTGATTTTTTCACTGAACAAGCAATCATCTCCATAGCCCCAATATTTTTTCTCTCCCATAGTTACCGTTACCGGGTAGTAACCGAGTATTAAGACATTTCCACGCGCAGCATTGAACCCTACAAACGAAATAAATAGATAAATATTTCTTAATTCGGTTTTCTTAAGATAATTTTCCAATGTTGCATCTCTTAAAAAGACGATGCCACTTAATTGATGACCAAGTAATGAAGCTTTTAAAATAGCCTCCATCCCTGCTTTGTACTCACACTTTTCTCCAACACCGCGAGCACTTACTATTTTACCATCTATTGTTTTCGCAACAAAAGAAGGAATAATACATCCATATTTCGCAGATGAAATATGCGTCAACACCTCCTTAAAGTAGTCATACTCTAAATAATCATCATCTCCTAAATACATTACATACTTTGCATTCGAAATAGATAACAAATAAACCGCATTACCTTCAAGCCCGATGTTGTCTTTTTGGTTCAAAAAGATTACATCATCACGCATTTTAATAATGCGGTCAATAACAACATTTGTATCATCTTCAGATTTATTATTTGATATGATTACTCTGATATTTATATCTGTACTCCTATGTACTCGATCTATATAACTTATTAGCATCAATACATTTTTCTCCAACGCTTTCACCCTGTTATATGTCGGAATTAATATATCGAGACTCATTTTATACCCATTTTCAGTTGTTCGAATTTAATCTTAGTTTGCTAATGTTTACGTCTGTCAGATAGCTAATTTTAAAAATTAGCTGCAACAATCTTTTACTATATTTAAGGCCTCAACTAGTTTGTTCTAAAAGTCGTTCACAACATCCATGTTTAAGAAATTCATTCATGCGATAGTAGGTTCCGACTGACAATACATTACTTTTAATTAGACAACTATTTAGCGCCTCAATCATAAATGACATAATTAACTCAACGCCTTATTAATGAATCAAGTTTTAAGTTAGCTTGCATATGATTGGTTAAGACCTGGGACACCTGCTGCTTCACAATGACTGCCAACCCATTCATACATAAGCTTGACACCGTCACAAGACGACACGTTCGGATGCCAACTAAGGAGTCTTTCTACCTTGCTGAGATCTGCAACAAAAACTCGTTGGTCGCTCTCACGGACTGGTAGCTTTACATAAGCCAACTTAGTTCCAGCATTTTTTTCGAGCAAATCAAAAAGTTCCAACAAAGATAAACTATTGGCGACACCACCACCAATGTTGAATGCATGACCTTTGGCTTTATCAATATGCTTTACTGCAGCCATGTATAGATTCTTCATATCGTCAGCATGCAAAACATCTCTCACTTGTTTACCAGTACCTGAAATAGTGAAGGGCTCTTTAGATTGGCCATTTTTTGCTTCAACTGCTTTTTGGCAAAACCAGCCTACCCAGCCTTGATCGTAAGTTGCAAACTGTCTGCCGCCGTACATGGATGAATGTCGAAACACAACAGTTTTGAGCCCATAAATTCGAGCGTAATCTAGCATGTACTGATCAGCAGCGCCTTTCGAGCAACCATACGGCGAATGAAAGTCAATCTGTGTCAGCTCGTCGAATCCATTTGGTTGCTCAATGCATTCGTAGCGGGTATCGGTTTCGCGATACGTGTACTGTTCAAGGTCACCATAAACCTTGTTTGTTGATGAATAAACAACGCTGGCTTCGGGGGCATGTTGGCGAACTGCTTCAAGCAAGTTGTGCGTCCCCATGACGTTGACCTCGAAGTCCATTCGCGGGTTGTCAATAGAAGTTGTCATGGCCACTTGGCCTGCTAAGTGAAATATTACGTCTGGCTTAAATGATTGAACAATACGGGTGACGTCGTTTTGGTTGCGTATGTCGCCATGCTCAAAACGGAACTTGCCCTGCCCCTGAAGCCACAACAAATTTTCGCGGGAGCCATTTCTGTAAAGACTGTCAAACACAACCAATTCATCACCCCGAGAAATTGCATCAGAGGCCAAGTTGCTTCCCAAAAATCCACAACCACCTGTAATCAATAACCTCATTTGTGAAATTCCAATTCAATAGTTTTTTTTAAGCCAGTACTCAAATCAAAACGGGGACGCCAGCCAAGTTTTTTCATCGAACCAATATTAGCTTGGCAATGCATCGCTTCGTTAAGTCGATAAGGTATTCGCCCAAAGTTAAGCTGCGTTCTCGATTGTGTGAGTCGATGTACCGTTTCAACAAACTCACGTACGGAGGGGGCCACTCCTGAACCAACTTCTATGTTGCAGACGGCTTCTAGCTGTTCACGTTGCTCAGCAAGCACGCGGTAGGCTGCTACCACATCATCGATGTAAACGAAATCACGCCGCTGTTCGCCAGCTGTAAGGTCAAGAGACAAGGCGTTGCGATGACAAGTTTGCAGCACATGAGTTGTGAATTTACTCGCGTCATCACCTGGACCATACATGTGCTGAAGCAGTACATTTACAAACTGAACCTTTCCCGCTGACTGCTGCGCAAGTGTGCGACCCCATTGAGCAAACTGATGCTTGCTAAGTGCGTAAAGGCTCACATCTGACATCAAAACAGTTCCAGTATTGATGAATGTAGCGGGTTGGCCGCTACGCAACAGTGCCTGAAGCGTTATGAGTCCAAAGCGCAGGTTTGCATCAAAAATTTGGCTTGGCACTTCATCTTGGCGGCCATAAGCGCATGCGGTGTGGATAAGGACTTCAGGATTGACACGCGCAATAAATGCATCAACTTCTGCATCTGTAGTGCAACAACCTATATTAAAAAAATTTGTTGCACTCTTGTTCAATCTGCGTAGATTGGATGTCGGTCTTATCACCAATGACACTTGGTGACCCAGCTCACACAAATGATTTGCAAGCGCACCTCCTAGAAAGCCGCTACCACCTGTCAAAAGAATGCGCATTTGGCCGTGGCCTTAAAAATTCACGCCAAAGAAAATTTCCAATTTTTCAGCTATGTAGTTCAGGTGCTCTTCGCTTAATCCGGGATAGACGCCCAACCAGAATGTTTGGTTCATCACAATATCGGTATTAATCAAGCTGCCGCTCACGCGGAAGTTCCGGCCTGCCATGTAAGGCTGTTTGGTTAAGTTGCCAGCAAAAAGCAAACGGGTGCCAATTTTGTTTTGATCCAAAAAGTTAATGAGATCGGTGCGCATGATGCCGCTGCTTTCTTTCACCACCAGCGGAAAGCCGAACCAGGAGGGTTCTGAATTCGGAGTGACTTCGGGGAGGTGCAAAAACTCGCTGCAGCTTTGCAGTCGATCTTTGAGGTAACTGAAGTTGGCACGTCGCTTGGCAATGAATTCTTCCAACCTATCCAGCTGCGCCAAGGCGCAGGCGGCTTGCATGTCTGTGATTTTGAGGTTGTAGCCAAGGTGGCTATACGTGTATTTATGGTCGTAGCCGTCGGGAAGATCTCCGCCCAGCTCTTTTTTGGTCCAGCAAAAACGCTTGTCGCAAGTGTTGTCTTTGCCGGGGGGGCAATAGCAATCACGACCCCAGTCACGGAAGGATTCTGCAATGAGCTTGAGCTCAGGGTTGTTGGTGAACACTGCTCCACCCTCGCCCATGGTCATGTGGTGGGCTGGGTAAAAGCTGAGGGTAGAGATATCACCAAAGGTGCCCACCATTTGGCCTTTATAGGTGGCGCCCAGTGCATCACAGCAATCTTCCACCAGCCATAGATTATACTTTTTGCACAAAGCAGTCACCACTTCCAGGTTGAACGGATTGCCCAAGCTGTGCGCCAACATGATGGCTTTTGTTTTGGGGCTGATGGCGGCTTCTATTTTGCTGGCATCAATGTTGTGTGTAGCCAAGTCCACATCCACAAACACTGGTACTGCACCAAACTGCAAGATGGGGTTAACCGTGGTTGGGAAGCCTGCGGCCACACCAATCACTTCATCGCCGGGTTGAATGGCTCGCGAACCTAAGCGTGGACTAGTAAGAGCCGAAAAAGCAACCAAGTTGGCAGACGAACCTGAATTTAAGGTCAGGAAATATTTAACACCCAAGAACTTTGCCATGCGCTCTTCAAACAATGCATTAAATCGGCCAGTAGTAAGCCATCCGTCCAGCGATGCGTCGACCATGTATTGCAGCTCTTTGGCACCCATGACCTTGCCAGAAACGTTTACAGCCGTTTGGCCAGGAACGAACGTTTTTGGGGCGTAGGCGATGTCGGCATATTGCTCCACGAGCTGGCGTATTTGGCTACGCAATTTGTCGAGCTGGGGTTCAAAGGTCACGGTTGTGGTGTTCATGATTTCGTTTGGTAGCTATTGATTTGCTCAAGGCAGATGGCGCGCATGTCGTGACCGGCCAGCCATGCTTGATGCCATTGGGTGGTGTGGCTCAAAGCTGTTTGTAATGACCAGCGTGGAGCCCAATGCAGCCGCTGGCGGCTTTTGGATATGTCGAGTTTAAGAAAGTGCGCTTCGTGTGGATGCTCCCCCGGCTGCACAGCCCAGGTAGCACCGCCTCCCCAGGCCTGGCAAAGACGCTCAACAATCCATTGCACCGGCTGAGCGTCTTCGTCACGGGGCCCAAAGTTCCATCCTTCTGCCTCTTGCTGCCCATGCTCATACAAACGCTCGGCCAACACCAAGTAGCCCGACAGTGGCTCCAACACATGCTGCCAAGGGCGAATTGCGTAGGGGTTGCGTATTTGCACTGGGCTTTGCTGTTCAAGGGCACGCAAGATGTCTGGCACCAAGCGATCTAGCGCCCAGTCTCCACCGCCAATGACATTTCCCGCACGGGCCGTGGCCATGGCAATGCCAGCGCCCTTAAGAAATGACTGGCGATAGGCGCTGCTGAGCAGCTCAACACAGCCTTTGCTGCTGGAATAGGGGTCGTGTCCACCCATCGGCTCGTCCTCGCGATAACCCCAAGCCCATTCCTTGTTTTCATAACACTTATCGGTTGTGATGTTGACGATGGCGCGCACGCTGCCAGCGTAGCGCGAAGCTTCCAGCACATGTAAAGTGCCCATGACGTTGGTGGCATACGTCTCAACGGGCTGCTGGTAAGACAAACGCACCAGTGGCTGAGCAGCCATGTGGATGACGATTTCGGGTTTAAAGCTGGCTACCAGTGGTTTGATAGCTTCCATGTTGCGAATGTCTGCGACTCTGTGGTCCATGCCTTGGTCAACTTGGGCCACGTTAAACAAGGCCGGTGTGGTAGGCGGCTCGAGCGAGACGCCGCGCACCACAGCCCTCATGGACTGCAACCACAAACTGAGCCAGCTGCCCTTAAAGCCTGTGTGCCCCGTGATTAAAACGCGTTTACCGCGCCAAAAGGCAGGATTGGGGTTGGCCGTGTTGTTGGGGTACTGTGCGCGCATCCTCAGTCCCATTTTTTCCAGGGCGCAGTACCGTTGGCCCACATTTTTTCTAGAGTATTCTTATCGTGCAGGGTGTCCATAGGCTGCCAAAAGCCGGTGTGAGGGTAGGCCATGAGCTCTCCCTGCTGTGCAAGTTGCATCAAAGGCTCTTGCTCCCAAATAGTCTGATCACTGTCTAGAAGCCCCAGCACTTTTGGGGACAAGACAAAGAACCCGCCGTTGATGAAAGCGCCATCGCCACGGGGCTTTTCTTTGAAACTGCGGACTTGTCCATTTTGAATATCCAACGCGCCAAAGCGACCTGGTGGGTAGGTAGCAGTGAGTGTGGCAGCCTTACCGTGGCTTCGATGAAAGGCGATGCTTGCCGTAATGTCGTTGTCACCCACGCCGTCGCCATAGGTGAAGCAGAAGGACTCCTCGTCTTTGACATAGTCTGCTACGCGCCGCAAACGGCCACCTGTCATCGAATCGTCTCCTGTATCGACTAGCGTCACTGTCCATGGCTCGGCGCGCTCTGAATGCACCTTCATACTATTGGCTTTCATGTCAATAGTGACATCTGACATGTGCAAAAAGTAGTTAGCAAAATACTCTTTGATCATGTAGCCTTTGTAGCCGCAACAAATGATGAAGTCGGTAATGCCGTGATGTGAATACATCTTCATGATGTGCCACAAAATTGGCTTGCCACCAATTTCGACCATTGGTTTGGGGCGAGTGGATGTTTCTTCGCTTAAACGTGTGCCGAGTCCACCGGCGAGGATGACTGCCTTCATAATTTATCTTGAGTTTCTGGTTCCGCTCCCGTGGGAACAAATGAGTCGAAAAAAAAGCGTTTGCCTGCTAACCCCGCTTGTGTGAGCTCGACCTTGGCACTTTGGATCATGGCATCAGATCCGCAGGCGTAAACAACTGTATTGCTCAAATCAGACTGATCACTTAGCAAGGCTCTTTGCACATAACCTCGTTTTCCGGTCCAAGCATCGGTGCCGCGAGACAGTACTGGTACATAGCGCAGGGCGGGGTGCCATTGGCTTGGGCTGGCGTAAAGGTCTTCCGGTTTGCGACCTCCCCAATACACAGTGACACTTAAAGGCTGCTCACTTACTGATACAGAGCTCAATTGTTCAAGCATGGCTTTTACAGGCGCGATCCCAGTGCCGGTTGCCAAAAAGACCAAATGCAGCCCCACCAAAGGTCGCATGAAGAATGAGCCCAAAGGGCCGCTGATTCGAAGCAAGTCATTTGCTTTTGCTTGGTCAAACCAGTATGCACTCATGGCACCACCTTGGACAGCGCGGATATGCAATTGCAGTTGATCTTCTGATCCTGGCGCATTAGCTAACGAATAACTACGTCGAAGGCCGCCTGAAGCGATCACATCAACATATTGGCCAGCCAGATAGGGAAATAAGGTATTTGGCGGAAATCTAAGTTTGACGCTTAAGACGTCAGGGGCAAGTTTCTCTAGGGAGCTAATACGGGTAGGCAAGGTTTTAACTTCGGGAATGACTTGATCACCAAGGTCGTCCACCTCAATGAGCATGTCTGTGCTGGCGCTTCGCACGCAACTGAGAATGAAGCCTTCGGCTTTTTCCTCTATCGTGAGACCCAGTTCATCCTTCATTACCACACTTTGGCCGTTGAGCACCTTACATTTACAGGCGCTGCAGCGGCCAGTTTTACAGCTGTACGGCAAGCCAACACCCGCTTTGGCCGCTGCCTCCAGCAGTGTTTTGCCGTCGGCTTGAGGAAATGCTTTACCGTAGGTTGTGCGAATCAGCATTAAAAATTAATTTCAATATTTATTCGACACTAACGCTCAATTGATAGCCATGCTTCTTAAGCAGGGCATGCTTTTTGGCTTCTTCTAAGTCGGTAGCCACCATCTCAGCGCACATTTGCTGCACGGTAATTTCGGGCGTCCAGCCCAGCTTAGCCTTAGCTTTGGATGGGTCGCCCAGTAAGGTTTCTACCTCGGTGGGGCGGAAGTAGCGTGGGTCGATCTTGACCACCACGTCGCCCACCTTGAGGCCCGGGGCTTTATCGCCCTTGATGGCGGCAACAGTGGCCGTCTCATCAACACCTTTACCTTCAAACTTCAGCGTCACGCCTAACTCTTCGGCGCTCCATTGGATGAACTGGCGCACGCTGTACTGCACGCCTGTGGCTATGACAAAGTCTTCAACCTGATCTTGCTGCAGCATCATCCACTGCATACGTACATAGTCTTTGGCGTGGCCCCAGTCGCGCAGGGCGTCTAAGTTGCCCATGTACAAGCATTGCTCTAGACCTTGGGCAATGTTGGCCAAGCCACGGGTGATTTTGCGGGTGACAAAGGTTTCGCCACGGCGTGGGCTTTCGTGGTTAAACAAAATGCCGTTGCAGGCATACATGCCATAGGCTTCGCGGTAGTTCACCACGATCCAATACGCATACATCTTAGCCACGGCGTAAGGGCTGCGCGGGTAGAAGGGTGTGGTTTCTTTTTGTGGGATTTCTTGCACCAAGCCATACAGCTCCGAGGTGCTGGCTTGGTAGAAACGGGTTTTCTTTTCTAGGCCCAAAATGCGAATGGCCTCTAGCAGGCGCAGGGTGCCAATGCCGTCGACGTCGGCGGTGTATTCGGGGCTTTCAAAGCTCACGGCCACGTGGCTTTGTGCGCCGAGGTTGTAGATTTCGTCGGGCTGGGTTTCTTGCACAATGCGAATGAGGTTGCTGGTGTCACTCAGGTCGCCATAGTGCAACTTGAAGTTGGCGTGCTCGATGTGCGGGTCTTGGTAGATGTGGTCGATGCGCTGTGTGTTGAACAACGACGCACGGCGCTTGATGCCGTGCACGATGTAGCCTTTTTCTAACAAAAACTCTGCAAGGTACGAGCCGTCTTGGCCGGTGATGCCCGTAATGAGGGCTACTTTGGGTGGGTTATTTTTAGTCATAGTTTGCTCACAAAGTCTTGGTAGGCAACAGCCAGACCTGCATGTAAATCAACTTGCGCCAGCCAGCCTAAGGCGTTGAGGCGCGAGCTGTTCATCCACTTGCGTGGGGCGCCATCGGGCTTGGAGGTGTCGAATTCAATTTGGCCTGCATAACCCACGGTTTGGGCGATGGCTTGCGCCACTTGTGCAATGGTGACGTCTGAACCACTGCCCACGTTGATGTGGCTTTGCATGGGCGTGGTGTGCTGGTCGTAGGTGGCTTTAGGCAGCTGCATGACATGCACGCTGGCTGCCGCCATGTCGTCTACGTATAAAAACTCACGACGCGGTGTGCCCGTGCCCCAAATGGCGACGCTTGGTGCATTGGCCAGCTTGGCCTCGTGAAAGCGCCGAATGAGAGCGGGAATCACATGGCTGTTTTTGGGATGATAGTTGTCGCCCGGGCCATACAGATTGGTGGGCATAACGCTGCGGTAGTCCACGCCGTGGCTTGCGCCGTATTGACGGTTATAGCTTTCGCACAGCTTGATGCCGGCAATTTTGGCGATGGCGTAGGGCTCATTCGTTGGCTCTAACGTACCGGTGAGCAACGCGTCTTCACGCATGGGCTGATGCGCCATGCGCGGATAGATGCAACTAGAGCCCAAGAACAACAGCTTTTGCACACCGTTTTGAAATGCCGCCTCAATGACATTGGCTTGCATCATGAGGTTTTGGTAAATGAAGTCTGCAGGGTAGGTGTTGTTGGCATGAATGCCCCCTACTTTGGCCGCAGCCAGATACACCTGTGCGGGTTTTTCAGCGGAGAAGAACGCTTGCACTGCGGCTTGATTGGTCAGGTCTAGCTCGGCATGTGTGCGCGTGATGATTTGGTTTTGCGCCAAGCCTTGCCCCAACAACTGGCGCACGATGGCTGAGCCCACCATGCCGCGATGGCCTGCCACGTATATCTTGGTGCTTGTCTGCATGTTTAAGCAGCTTCTAATTTGGATTGAACTTGTTCGGTCGTTAAACCAAACCGCCGGGTTCGGTCTGAATACCAAGAGAGCGCTTTTGCCAACTGAGTTTCATCAAAGTCGGGCCAGAGTAGATCCGTGAAGTAAAGCTCTGTGTAGGCACTCTGCCAGAGCAAGAAGTTGCTGATGCGCTGCTCCCCCCCGGTGCGAATCAGCAAATCTGGGTCTGGCATACCCGCTGTGCTTAAGTGCCTTGCAAGTTGCTCTTGTGTTAACTGCGCTACATCAATAGCGGGGTTATCTTGATGCCAACGTTTGACCGCTTGCACCACATCCCATTGCCCGCCGTAATTGGCGGCTACTGTGAGCGTTAACACTTGGTTGTGCTTAGTTGACTGCTCTGCTGCCTCAATACGGCTTTGCAGTTGTTGTGGAAATGCAGAGATATCTCCAATAACCTTGAGCCGTACGCCTGCTTTTGATAAAGCGTCCATTTCTTTTTCAAGGTACTGAACAAACAAGCCCATCAAGGTTGAGACTTCGTCTGCAGGGCGTTTCCAGTTTTCTGTGCTGAAGGCAAACAGCGTGAGGTACCGAATGCCTTGCTTTGCACATGACTCAACAAGTGCGCGCACGCCCGCAGCGCCTTTGGCATGCCCGACCGTACGGGGCATGTGTCGACCTTGGGCCCAACGGCCATTGCCATCCATGATAATGGCGATGTGCTGTGGCAAGCTTAATTTTGACAAAAGTGGAGGCAGATAATAAGAAAACTTTGGGCACGCTACCGCCCTTTTGCTCATTAGCAAAGTTGTAATTATCAACGATGCTCGCTATATAGAAGCAGTCCAAAAGAAAGTATTCAACGATTCCTGCCGTAACTATCTTCAAAACGCACGATGTCGTCCTCACCCAAGTAGCTACCTGTTTGTACTTCAATAATTTCTAGCGGAATATTGCCAGGGTTAGCTAGGCGGTGAACTTCACCCAAAGGGATGTAGATGGATTGGTTTTCAATTAGCAAAGTGAGCTTGTCACCACATGTCACTTCAGCCGTTCCCTTCACCACAATCCAGTGCTCGGCACGGTGGTGGTGTTTTTGCAGGCTGAGGCTTGCGCCAGGCTTGACCTGAATGCGCTTGACTTTGAAGCGCTCAGCCTCGTCAATGCTGTCGTACCAGCCCCAAGGGCGGTGCACTTTGCGGTGCAAGGACAGCTCTTCGCGCTTGTTGGCTTCTAGTTGCTGCACCAGCTTTTTGACGTTTTGGCTTTGTGAGCGGTCTGCTACCAGCACGGCATCTGCGGTTTCCACCACGATAAGGTTGCTCACACCCACGGTGCCGACTAGGCGACTGCTGGCGTGGATGAAGGTGTTGGACGTATCAGCCAACAAAGCATCTCCCTGCACCACGTTGCCTTGGGCGTCTTGATGACCATCTTGGTTGACTTGCCAGACAGCGTCCCACGCGCCAAGGTCGTTCCAGCCAGCGTCTAGCGGCACCATGTGGATAGGGTAGCTAGAGCCGGGGCATTTCTCCATAACGGCGTAGTCAACCGACTCGGAAGGCACTTGGGTGAAGGCCTGTTTGTTTGGGCGCACGAAAGGTATGTCGATGGTTTTGCCTTGCCACGCTTTTTGTGTGGCCGCGGCGATGTCGGGGCGGAAGTGCTGCAAGGCTTTGAGCCATGTGCTGGCACGCAGCACAAACATGCCGCTGTTCCAGGTGTGTTGGCCACCTGCCAAATAAGCTTTGGCAATTTCTAAGCTGGGTTTTTCGGCAAACTGAGCCACGGTGTATTCACCATGCGCACCGGCGGCGCCGGACTGTTGGATGTAGCCATAGCCTGTTTCGGGCTTGTCGGGCGTGATGCCCAAAATGACGATGCCGCCGTTCGCTGCCGCACGGATGCTTTGCTGCAACGCCTGCTGAAACGCAGCTGGGTTTTGCACGGTTTGGTCAGCGGGAGTGACAACAAGAATCGGGTCTTGCCCATCTTCGGTGGCTTGCAGCGCCGCCAAGGTGAGTGCAGGAGCGGTGTTGCGGCCCGTGGGCTCTAGCAACAACGTGGCATTCACGTCTTTGATTTCGCGCAGTTGCTCTAGCGATAGAAAACGGTGCTCTTCGTTGGTGACCACCAAGGTCTTTCCTACCGTGATGTCTGCAGCACCCAATTGGTTGACGCGCTCAACTGCCTGTTGAAACAAGCTGGTGGTGCCCGACAAAACCAAAAACTGCTTGGGAAAACCCGCGCGAGACAAGGGCCACAGACGTGTGCCAGAACCGCCGCAGAGAATGACAGGAACTACTTGATGCATTTGAGAATTATCGCTGCGAAGCTAGACCACGCGGAGGGTCTCGACGGCCATGCGCAGCTTTTGCGGCTGCCCCAGCAAGTCAACCAACACAAAGGCGCGAGTTTCGCCATCGTGGGCGATGTATTTGCCCTCTAAACCTTGCAGCGGGCCACTGGCTACTTGGACGTTGTCGCCTGGGGCAAACATGCGCTCTAGAGTTTCGGGCGGAGCTTCTTTTAAAAACGCGATGAACTCAGGCGGGACTTTGGCAGGCTGCGGGCCAAAGCTGACCAACTTACTCACACCCAAGGTTGAGCGAATGGGGCCCCAGTTTTGCGTTTGATCATCGAGCTGAATGAACAGATAGCGACTGAACATCGGCTCGGTGATGGTTTGTACTTTTTGGTTGCGCAGTTTTTGGACCTGCATGGTGGGCAAGAAGCAGTTGAAGCCTTGGTTTTGCAGGTTTTCAAGGGCGCGGGCTTCTTGGCGGGGCTTGGTATGCACAACATACCAAGCGGCGGGGTTTGTCTCGGGTTTTTCGCTACTCATTGTTGAAGAAGTCTAACTAAACTTAGCCTAGCGTTTCGCTGCACACGGCGTTAAAGTGCAGTTTTATGTTTTGTTTGAAAGCGTGCCACATGTCTACCAAAAACCCATTCGATCCAGCAGCCATGTCCGACAACGTGAAAGAGCAAGCGCAACAGATTTGGTTGGCGGGCTTGGGCGCATTCGCCAAGGCACAAGAAGACGGAACCAAAGCGTTTGAAAAACTGGTGAGCGACGGCATCACCATGCAACGCAAGGTGCACACCACCGCCGAAGAAAAACTGGCCGAGGCCACACAAAAAGCCACACAAGCGGCCCACACCCTGAGCGAGCGCGCTACGGGCCAATGGGGAAAGCTAGAAGGCATTTTCGAAGAACGCGTGGCGAAGGCTTTGCATGGTTTGGGCTTGCCATCCGCTGCTGAAATGAAAGCGTTGCATGCGCGGGTGGCCGCACTGGAGGCACAGTTGGACGTCAAGCCGAAGGCTGCCGCGAAGACTGCGGCAAAGCCTGCTGTAAAAACAGCAGCCAAGACCGCTGCTAAAAAAGCGCCAGCTAAGAAAACAGCCAAGAAATAATTGGGCTCCGACCCCGATCAAGTTCCATGGCAAAGAAAGCGCCACGTCGTACCGCAGAGCGGATTTTGGAGGTCACGCTCGACCTCTTTAACCGCTTTGGCGAGCCCAATGTGTCGACC
>JACCDX010224155.1_pt1 | contig 33170 bp, 49 predicted proteins | sample 7449681 | NCBI WGS metagenome assembly JACCDX01 (sample SAMN15323450, study PRJNA562643) | freshwater metagenome | isolation source: river surface water | place: USA:Blue River Watershed | collected 2017-08-18
GGGGTCGCTCTCACCCGGCTCCATACCTCAGCCCCTTCTCTTGCTGGTTGCGTTAATTGGTGATCTCAACCCACGCCAGGGTCGGCTCATCCCACCGATACAGCTTTCCATCCTGCGGCATCGGGGTCGGGGCGCTCCACCGGCAGGTCGCCTCGTTAAGTACCCAGCTCGGGAACGGCTGCGGCGGGATGAACGCATCTCGATCTGCGTCATAGACATAGCCGATGCCAGCGTAGTTCTTGCGGATGTTGCCGTTGTAACTGGTCTGCCGCCACTTAGTGGCCGGGCCGAATAGCGACTTGCAGAAAACGATGCCAGCCTCCTCAGTCTCGACACCGTTGATCTGGCAGTCGTTGTTGTGAACGACGATCACCTGCGTGACCACGTTGTTTTCATCAAGTTGTGCAAAGTGAGCCATGTGATTCCCTTACCAAGTAATGCTGCCGGAAGCGGTCCATTTATAGATTCGATATCCACCGCTGACTGTGTATGTAGGTGAGCCAGTAGTTGATGCGGCAGCGGGATAAATATCGGAGTAGCGAATTACAACCACACCCGAACCGCCACTGCCGTTGTTTCCACCGCCACCGCCGCCGGTGTTAGCTGTTCCCGGCCCATCTGAACCGCCACCACCTAGACCTCCATTACCAGCGCCATCGGGAACTGTGCTGCCCCGACCGCCACCGCCACCAGCGTAGTAAGTAGCAGTTCCAGTAATGCTAGATTGCAGGCCGTTGCCACCGTTCCCGCCTTTGCCGCCACTATTGCCGCCGTTGGCTCCAGCACCACCGCCACCACCAGCGCTGCGATAGGTTTCATCGTCGCTACCGCCTTGACCACCAGCATTTCCTTGCCCTGATGTACCGGCCGAGCCATTTTGGTTGCCGCTACCGTTGCCGAGCCAACCTCCACCACCGGATCCGCCAGTATTACCGCTTCCGTCCCCGCTCCAGCCGCCGTAACCACCGCCAGATGCGGTTATGGAGCTAAAGACTGAATCTGATCCGTTGGTAGGGTTGCTTGAACTGCCCGTGCCACCTGCACCGACAGTCGCGGTGTAGGAGACACCGTTGGTCACGGCCAGTCCCGTGTTGGTTAGATAACCACCTGCACCGCCACCACCGTAGCCCGCACCACCTCCACCGGCAACAACCAGATACTCGACGCTCGGCGGCGCTGTGATCACCTGGGGCCAGTTAGCCTTATTCGCTTCCTGCTCGGAAAGCGCCCAGATACCAGACGCTGCTGATGTTGTTGGCGTGTTCGTCACTCCGATGACGCCGCCATTGCTTCTTTTCTCCATGCGTCACCTCAGAACGTAATCGAGCCGCTGCTCGTCCACTGATAAATGCGGTAGCCACCAGACACTGTGTATGTTGGAGACCCAGTGGTCGATGTTGCAGGGCTAAAGGTGTCGGCGTAACGGATGATTACCACGCCTGAGCCACCATTAAATCCATCTTTCAAAGACCCAACGTCACCAGCACCACCGCCGCCCCCGCCGGTGTTAGCAGTTCCAGCTGACCCAACTCTAGATATGCGTGTGCCATTACCACCGCCGCCGCTGCCACCATCACCGCCAGCGCTAACTCGTCCACCACCGCCACCGCCGCCCGCGTAGTACGTTGCGGTGCCAGTTATAGAGGATTGAACACCGATGCCACCGGCACCACAGTAGTTTCCTTCGCTACCGTTCTGCCCCGCCGCGCCAGCCCCTCCTCCTCCTCCAGCTTCGGTATAGCTTGTGTTGCCGCCGTTGTAGCCCTGCCGAGGCGGCCCAGCCACGCCTGTGCCGCCGATACCGCCGGAATAACCACCACCGCCACCAGAGCCGCCGTTAGATTTTGCAGGAGCTGCATCTCCACGATGCCCAGCGCCGCCGCCAGTTGCCGTGACCGAACTAAATGAAGAGTTGCTTCCCGCTGTTGCGGTGTCTGAACCTCCAGGGTTAGTGGCCTTTGTTCCTCCAGCGCCAACCGTCACAGTGATGGCAGAACCTGCAGACACAGCGAGCCCAGATGCGGTCAACAATCCTCCTGCACCGCCGCCACCGCCATCATCAGCAGCGCCACCACCACCGCCAGCGACGACAAGGTATTCAACCGATGTCGGAGTCGTCACCACAGCAGGCCAGGCACTGCCTTTCTTGGCAGTCGCCTGTTCAAACAGAGACCAGACCCCCGATGCTGCGGAGGAGGTCGGGCTGTTCTTCGGCCCAATGATTCCCCCGTTGTTGATCATCAGGAGATCTCCTCGTAGGAGCAGACCGCCTCAAGGTCAGAAGCAGCGTTAGCGGTCAGCCGCAGCGAATCACCTTCCTCAAGGTAGATCGCTTTGCTGATCACATCCAGCGATGCGTCGGCAGGAACCACCACCGTGTTGGCGATGCGGTATGCCGTGCTGCTGCGGAACAGATCGACCGTGATCTCGGCGTTGTTAGTGCCGTCCACGTTGGACACATAGAGCGCATTGATCTTAATGACCTTGCCGCTGCTCGAGCTGTTGGTGACGATTGCGGTCGCGCTGGTGCCGACTGCTTGGACAGCCGTTTTGCCAGTGATTGTGGCGACGTTGACGATGTTGGGTGCTGCCATGATTTAACCTCCAAAAACGATAGCCATTGCAATTGCTTTGCCGGTTGACGCCGTACCTGGGAAGGTCTGACCGCCAGCAAAAGTGATGCTTCCTGTCATCGTCCCGCCAGACAGGGCGAGATAACCAGAAGCCGGTAGATAAGCCGCAAGCCAGGCCGACCCACTGTAGACGCGCATCTCGCTTGACGTAGTGTTGAAGTACAGCGCACCAGTAATCAGTGCGTTGCCGTCATTGTCCAGCGTCGGGTTGCTGGCCTTGGCGCCCAGGTAGCGATCGTCGAAGTTGTCATACAGCGTTGCCGTTGAAGCCGCATCCGCAGCTGCTGCCGTGGCGCTGGCAGCCGCATTGGTTGCGCTGGTGGCTGCGTTGCTAGCACTAGTCGATGCAGCGGAGGCGCTGTTTGCGGCGTTGGTTGCGCTGGTGCTGGCCGATGACGCAGAGTTGCTGGCGCTTGTTGCCGAAGACGCTGCCGCCGTGGCGCTGTTGCTGGCATTGGTGGCCTGGGTAGTCGCCGTGCTGGCGCTATTGCTGGCCGAGGTTGCGCTGCTCGCGGCGTTGCTAGCCGATGTGGAAGCAGCAGATGCGCTGCTGCTGGCATTAGACGCCGATGTGCTGGCAGCGCTTGCGGAACTTGCTGCATTGGTGGCCGAGGTGCTGGCGTTGCTAGCCTGGGTGCTGGCGGTGCTGGCCGAGTTGGCTGCATTCGTTGCCGATGTCGAGGCATTGGATGCCGACGTAGAAGCGGCCGATGCAGACGCCGCAGCCGCAGTGGCCGATGCAGCGGCAGAGGCATTGTCTACCAGCAGATCCCACTTAGCACTATCAGCGTTCGTGCTGATCGGCTGCGATCCGCTAGATGTGTGCGCCGTGTTGGCGTAGTAGATATTGCCGTTGCTGGTGTCCTTGACAATGTCGCGTTTGCTGTAAGCCGTGCCGCTGGCCCAGTTGCCACGATTGTCGCCGATTACCTCGCCGGTGGTCGGGTTGCCGTTGGTGTCGAATGCCAGGGTTTTGTTGGCCCGCACAGACGCCCTGGGCAATACCATGTTGACGCTGGTCGGATCGGTCTGCGGAGCCTGCAGGGCGCGGCTCAAGCCCTCGGCATTTTGCTGCGCGAAGATGGTCTGCTGATCCAGCTCATCGTTGACCGTGTTGGCGAAAAAGTCGCCGCCAGTGGTGAAGTCGGTTGTGCGCTGGATGGTACGGTTGCCGACGATGGCGATCTGCGTAGCACCCGTGGGTGCTGCTGTTAGCGTGACATACCCCGTTCCGTTGGCGTTGATCGTCACCGTGTAGTTGGTGGTCAGCGTCAGCAGGGCATCGTCCTTGTAGACCGCGATGTCGCCAGCCGCCAAGATCTCAAATGTGAAGCTGTACGGGCCAGTGCCCGATGCCGCGAATACCACGCGGCGGGGTACGTTATTAATCGGGACGCCCATGATTCATTCCTTCCTTGTGGAAATTGTACGAACGCTTTACGGTTTGTAATAGATGCCGTTGGCCTTGCGGAGTGTTTCCAGCTCGGACAGCTTGGCCTGCAACGCCGGGTCTTCAGAGATCAGCATCTTCTTGGCCGCATCCATGTATTTGGAATGCACCAGCTGGATGGTCTTCTGCTGCTCATCCAGCGGCAGCAGGCTGAAGCCTGGCGCATTGAATGCCTCGGCGATCCCCTGCTTCGCACCGAGCTCCCGACTGTAGATGGTAATAAGTCGGTTGTACTGCGGCGCATCCAGCTCGACGCCCTGTAGCTTGCGATCCGGCAGGCCGATCGGCGAGCCGATCCGCACCAGGTTGTCGTCGACCGTGGAGAACTGGGCCGGGCTCACGCGGGTGGGCAGCACCATCTCGTAGGCCTTGCCCTGGCCTTGCATGATCGGCTCGCCCCACAGGTTCAGTTGCTCGGGCAGGTCTTCATTGAAGGACGGCAGTCGGCTGCGATACTTGTTGAAGGCCTCCACGAAACCACGCCAGCCCATGGGCATGTCGGGGCTAGCGCGGGTGTCCTTGGCCGTCGGGTCATATAGGCGCTCAATACTGGCCACCATTGAGTTGTAAGCGCCGAATGGCGAGCCACCGATGGCAAAGCCGCCATATTGCTTGGCCAGGTCATTGAAGAAGGTCTTGGCTTTCTCACCTTCGGCGGCCTGGAGGAAGCGAGCCATGTCGGCCACGCCCTGCAGGTAGGGCTGCTCCTTGAGGAACTCCATCAGGCCGAAGGCAGCGCCCAGCGCCACCTCTTCGATCTTGCCTGCGTCCGGTTCCTTCTGGGCGTATTCGGCATAGTCGGCCGCGATGGCCAGCAGCGCGGAGATCGGCTCCATGCCAGCATAGCTGTAATACTCATCGCCTACCTTGAGAGAGTAGGGGCGCCAGCCGGTACGTTCTAGCGCCTCGCGCTCGCTCTTGCGCTTGGGGCCGCTGCCGGTGATCTGGCCCTCGGTAGCGTAGGTTCCGAAGGTGGCCAGCAGCGCCGAGCCCAGGGTCACCTTGGCCAGCGCCAGGTCGCGGTAGATGCCACCCTTGGCGATGTCCTCGCGGAAGCGGGATGACAGGGGTGCGAAGGGCGTGCGCTCCACCACCTCGAGGCCGATGTTGGCCGGGGTGCGGAAGAAGGGCACGATCACCTTGAGCGCCGGGTGGTTGAAGGTCTTCTGCAGATTGGCTAGGGCGGGGGGCAGATCGGCCGTGAAAGTTCCGCGCTGGGCGAACTCCATGGCCAGGTCGTCCAGATCCTTGGGCGGGCTGGTCAGCAGCTGTTCTGTCTCAAGTAGTGCTCGAGCGCCAGCGTCTGCCTCGGACAGCCCGGCCTCAATCCCCTCGCGGTAGGTCGTCTTGGCGCGGCGGGCTACCTGGGCGTTGAGCTCCATGCGGTACAGGACGCCCTTGAAGAACTCGTCCTGGGTCATCAGCATCCGGCCAGGAAGGCTGATCGCCGTGCCGTAGAAGTCCACGGCCTTGCCAAACCATTTGTCCGGGTTGAGGTTGAATGCGGCCGAGGAGATGCTCGGCGTGGCCAGACCGCGCTGCGCCTCAATCTTCGATCGCAGGTCGCTCGGCATCCCGGTGCGGAATGCGTTGCTGGCCAGCGAGAAGCCCTCGGTAATCCCGTTGCGTAGCGACAATGCCATGGTGATGGCCTCGTCGAAGGCGATCTTTTCCTCGGTGTTGCCTGGGACCAGGGATCTCCAGCTGCGGATACCTTGTGGCAGCACGTTGCCATACAAGGCGGCGATGGTGCGCTCGGGGATCTGGAACATCCCGAACAGCGTGTTGCCGATCATGTTCTTGGCCTGGGTCACCGGGCTCGAGAGCAGGCCGTTGATGTAGGTGGTGAACCAGACATCCTTGACGCCAGACATCATGGACTTTTCCACCATCTCGTTCTTGGCGGCACGGGTCTCCAGTGTCAGGTAGCTGCGGGCCATATCCTGCAGTGCAGCATCACCACCGAATTCATCCAGCACTTGCCGGATCTGCGTGGCGTTGCCCTCGCGGGGGATGCGGAAGACGGCCAGGGCGCGGGCGGTCTCGGTCTGCATACCCTTGACGCCCTTCTGCAGCAGACCGTGGAATGCCACTTGCTGACGCAGCTTGAGCTTGTCCACATCCGTGGCCGTGCCGTCGGCCACCATGCGAAAGAGCTTGTCCAGCTCATTGGCACTGGACTCCAGCACCTCGAGCGCCTTGTAGGTCTCGACGGCATTGGCCATCATCCGGCCATCATTGCCGATCAGGCGCGACAGGAAGGCCTCCGAAATGCCGCTTTCCTTGGCTTTGGCTTTGATCTCGTCGAACGTGACTGCCTTGGTCTTGATGCCCAGGGCGTCGGCCACGCCGCCGACGATGGCCGCAGCGTCCTCGGTCTGGTAGCGGGCCAGGTTGAACGGTTCATCAGGCGTGCCGCCAGGTGCGCCCTGGGTAATGCCAAAGGTCTTTCGGCGAGTGACAGCCCGCTCCACAGCCTGGGTCAGTTGCTGGTCAGCCTCAGGGATCACCTTGTAGATACCAGCCTTGAGCGCGTCAGGCAGTTCACCTGGCGGCGTGTCCGGCATGACCTTGCGCTCGGCCTGGGCCGCCCGCTTGGTGATCAGCCTGCGGATGGCTGCGTCGGCAGGACCGGCCACCAGCACCGGCTCGTCGGTCATGTCCGGCGTGCCGGGCTCGGCCACCGGCTCTGCTTCAGCGGGAGCCACCTGCTCTGCAGGCATGGGCTCCAGCATCGGATCTTGAACAGGAGCAGATGCCTGCGGGGCAGGCGGGATGATGGTATCCAGGCGGGATTCGAGGGAAGAGATGGCCATCAGTTAGCTCCAGACTTTGGAGCCCGACGGCCCCTGGTTACGCTTGACGAATCTCCGGCGGCAGGCTGGACTCGTCCAGATCCTTGGGCGCCCCCTCCGGGTATGCCAGCCCCAGGTAGTTCTCCCGCGTTACCGGCAGCTTGAACTGCTTGAGCAGATCCAGGACGTAGTCCGGCTCGCTCCCACTCGGGGGCGTTGATACCGCCTGCGATTCTGAATACCTCATTGCGAGCCTCCTCCAGGGAAACCTTCCCCTTCCGATATTGTAGCCAGACATCGTCAATCTTGGCGGCATTTGCCGGGCTCTTGAACGTGTCTGGGAACAGACCGCGAACAGCCTCCCAGGTGATCGACTGCATCTCCCGCGGCAGGATGCCGCGCTCTTGTGCCGCCCGGCGATAGGCTTCAGCATATAGACCATAGGTGCCCTGCACGCCAGTGATCGAGCTGTTCTTGGGGCCGCCTTCGCCAACCACGCCAGAGCCGAAGTTGTGTAACACTTCGCGGCTATTGCCGGACAGGGGCCGCAGCAAACCAGCGGCTACCGCGTGGGTGTCGATGGTTACATGGCCAGCCGGATCGGTCGGCGCATAGATGTTGTTGTAGAAGTTGCGAACCTTGTGCTGCTGGCCCAGGTTGCTCGAGATGGTCTCGATGCGCGGATCATCAAGAATGACGATGGCCTTGCCGATCTCGTTAAGCGAACCCCATCCGGTCTTGGTCGGGGTTTTCCCATCTTGGTTCATGCGAATGCCAACGAAGTCGCCCTCAGGACTAACGATCTGGTGTTCGCGTGGCAGCTTTGCCTGGTCATAGGTACGAAGCCACATAGCCTTCAAGCCAGGATCTGTGATCTCTGCCAGCGTCTTGCCACGAATAGCATCGACCATCGGCGCATACTGAGGCTTGCTCCAGATGATCTTGGCCATCTCATCCATGCTGGAATCCCAGCGGGCCGATTGCTGCTTGGTCACAATATCAAGAACGCGCTGGCCCAGCGACACGTTCATGAACCAGTCTTTCTGCGGAGACAGCACAGCAAGCACACCTGCCACAGCCTGATCAGGCACTGAGTAGTCTGCAGAGAATCGGTTGGTGATATTGCGAGCTCCGTCATACCAGAGCTTGCTGCGCTGGCGGGTAGCTTCCGGTACCTGGTCATGCAGGAACAGCAGGTTGTTCTTCACCTCATTAATAAAGTCCTCGGCCTGGCGGTCGGGCGTGCGCGCCTTTGATACAAAGTTGGGGTACTGGCGCACCAGTCCGACGTTGTGCGCGAAGGCCTCGGGGTCGCGCTTGCTTGCCTCAAGGTCGATCACCAGGCGTTGCTGCAACGGGTTCTCTGTTGCCTTCACCGCGGTCGGCAGGCGGGTGCTCACCACCGCCTGCCCTGGCGGCGTCAGAACGCCCTGCATTCCACCCACTGCTTGCGTGCTCATTCCAACCGGCAAATTCTGTGGAAGAGCTTTTACAGCCCGCACCGTGCCCGCTGCTCCTGGTATCAATCCGACCGCGGCGCCACCAGCCTGCAGTGCGGCTGTCCCAATGTCACCACGCTGGGCAGACTGCACGGCCTCCTCGCCCATGCGAGCAGCCTCCTGCGTCTGCAGCGCCGTGCCGAGGAATGGGACGATGTCAGCAAGTCCCAGCGACAGGGGCAGATTGCTGCTCTCGCCACCCATCAATGTCTCTGCGGTCTGACGGGCTTTGTAACGCTTCATGCCCATGCCTTCAAAACCAGCCTGCAAGAAGCTCGCAAGGCGATCGCGCATAGTCGGATCAATGGGCGTAATGGTGTCCGGGTAGCGCCCTGTATATGCCTGCTCAGGCAGATTGCGGGAGCCAACCTCGGCCACCAGCACATCGCCGGGCCGGGTGCCAGGCGGCATCTGGCCTTCTGCGGCGAGCTCTCCCTGGTCAGCCATAGCCGCATCCACATCCTCGGCCGTAGTGCCGGGGAACTGCAGGTCAGCCAGTGCCTTTAGATACAGGTTTTCTCCGGGGCTGTATGCCATCACTGCATCCCTTCTGATTGCTTGAGCAGACGCTTGATCTGGTTGAGCTCGTTCTCACGCTGGCGATTGCCCTTGGCCTTGAGCTCCAGCGCAGGCAGGCTGTCATTGGTGATCGGCCCCTTGACCCAGTCACGCTTCTCATAGACCTCCAGCTGCGTGCGTGCAGCCTTGGCAGACTCGGTGCTGCGGCGCTTGGTCAGGTCGGCCTCAACTCGCTCAAGCACTTGGCGCGGGGTCAAGATCTCGCCCTTGCGTGTGGCTTCTGCCTGGATCTGCTGGGCATCGGCGCGCAGGCTTTGCAGGCGCTGGAACTCTGCACCCTTGGGGTCAAGCACCGTCACCTGGCCGGGCATGGTCGGGATGCCAGCCAACTTGGCTAGGCCACTGTCTAGGTCACGCTGATCCCGGCGGTCTTCGGTCGTCAGGGTCTTGAGCAGAGAGACGGCCTGCTTGCCAGTGAGGCCATTGCCGACTCGGCGCCAGATCTGCTCGGGGCTGGTAATGCTGCCGTTGTATATGCCCTGCAGCATATTGAACTCAGCCGCCGCATTGCCCTCACCCTTGTCCGGCGTCAGGATGTCCTTTAGCGTGCCGATGGGCACCGAGCCCTCGGGCAGCTCAATCAGTTGCTTGACCAGCGCCCGGCGCTTGGGGTCGTTGTCCTGCAGCGGGAAGATCTGCTCGAGCAGGTTGATTGCCTGGATCTCGCCCTGGCGCTTAATCTCCTGGCGACGGCGCTCTGCCAGCGTGTTGGCGTTGTTCACGGCCGTCATGAAGTTGGCAGAGATGCGCTCGACAGATCCGAAGTCAGTCACCAGCATTGTCTTGACCACATCGGACAGCTTGCCGACATTGCCAGCCAGCAGGTTCTTGATCGTCGCCTCAGGGTTGGCCATTGCTGCAGGATCTGCCACCAGCTCACGGGTCACCACATCAATCTTGGCCTGCTTGACTGCAGTGTCGAACCTATCGCTGTAGGTCTTGGCCATGGTCGCATCGCCAAGCAGGGTCGCCTCTGTGGAGATGGCGCTGCGGTACATCTGCAGGCGGTCCTCGATACTGCGCTTTTGCCCGGTGGTCGGATCAAGCCAGAAGCCCTGCGAGATCTCGGCCTGGATCAGCCGGGTCACGTTGTCGAAGTTCGTGTCGAAGCGGATAAGCCGTGCAGCTTTCTCGCGCTTGAGCTGCTGCTCAGCAGCTTTCTGCAGCACCGTGTTGCCGGTGGTGGCGATGGAGGCGCGGAACTTGAGCGAGGCCTCTGGATCGACTTGCGCCAGACTCTTGCTCATACCATCCATCATGGTGTTGATGGCGGTCTGGATCCCTTCCGTGCTGGCCTTGGGATCGCCTGCCTCAATGGCCGACAGCATCCCCGTCAGCTGCTTGCGGGCCTCTGCCTCAAAGCGCCCAGACAGCTCCAGAGCCCGCGCCTTGCGGACAGCCTGGTCGAATATCGTGCCGCCTTGGCGCTCTGTCAGCGGGGTAGTGTCTCCATTGATGGCTGCCTGCAGCTGCTCATCAGTGACAGGATTGTCTGCCACGAACTGCACACCAGCCCGCTGCGCCTCCTCGCCAGCCGTGCGGAACAGCTGGGCGCTCAGGCGATCCAACGTCTGAGCCATCTGCTGGTTACTGGCAGCAGCCTGGCGCAGCCCAACATAGTCGACCTGCGGAGCCTGGACGTTTGGCGTCACCGCACCAGGGATGCCGATGTTCTCCATGCGGCCCGATTGAATGATGGGTAGTGTGGCCATGGCTTATGCGAAGGGGTTCTTGTAGGTCTTGGCGAAGTCCATCAGACCTGTCTGCAGCGTTGCGCTTGCAAGCAGGCCGCCGCTCTGGACTGCGAAGTCACCAGCGAGCTCCATCTGCTTGGCCTGCGCCTCAGCTGCCGTCATAGTCAGTTCAGCCTGCTGCTCCGCAGCAAGCAGCATGGCCGACGCATCCTCATATCCCAGCAGCCTGGCGGTAAGCGCGTTCAGATCAGCGATGCCGACATCCCGATACGTTGCTTCCACGTTGGCCAGTTGGACACCAAGCGCAGACCCCTCGGTGTATGCAACACCACTGGCAGCAGCTCTAGCACGCACAGCAGCGTTGGTGCGCTCCATCGCCCGCAGCATAGTATTGCCAGCGATCTGGTAGTTGCGTGCAGTCTGATCAGCCTGCAGCAGTTTCCTGCCAGCCTGGATGGCTGCATACTTGCGATCCTGGTCAGTGCGAAGCTGGGCAAGACGCATGGTGTCTGCCGCTTGCACAGCATACAGCCCCTGCGTGTAGTAGGCAGACGCCTGCTGCCGCGCTGCAGCAGCATCTGCCAACAGCAAACTGGTAAACGGGGCTGCGGTGTTGATGCCTTGAGATACAGCAGTCAATCCCTGACCGACAACATTTGCGACCCCTTTTACGCCGGTAGCAACATCGCTCCAATTGAAGCCAGATGTCTGGTCGATGGCATCTGTCGATGACATTGATCCGTCCCATCCGATGGCCAGCATTGAGCCATCGTCGAACGTCTGCAGCATTGAGCCGTCTTCGAAGAATGTATCCATCAGGTTCCTCCAGACACGGCCACTTTGTACTCAAGGCCCAGCAAGGTCATCTTTAGCGGCAGCTCTTGGCTCACCTCAATGAAGGCCTCCTTCTTGTAGCCCAGCACACCGTTGACGGTCTTGATGCCGGTGAACTCCTCGATGGGCTCGTCCAGCAGCGGGTTGTCAAAGTTCTGGAATGGCACCGGGTTCTCGTTGATCAGCATATGCTGGGTGCTGTCCACCAATGCATTGACCTCGACGATGCGCTTCTTGAACCCGATCCGGCTGCCAGTCTGCAGCCTCATCTCCACCGGCATTGTCTTGGCGTAGACAGTGAACGGCAGGCCGACTTCGTAGCTGGTCACAGCCTCTCGGTCAAAGGTCACAGCACCGCCAGCGCTGACCGTCTCATTGGACTGAGGCACGCCATCGCAGATCACGTTCAGAGACTTGCCGATGTGCGGCAGGCCGGTTGCCCCGCTGGCAGAGCCGCCAATAAAGGCGCAGTCCGTGTAGCGGTCGAAACTGAAGAACTCAACGAAATACCGAATGGTGCTATTGAATGTGCGCTTGACCACTGTATAGATGTCGGTCACATCCACCTGCACATCCAGGAATTGGCCGTCCGTGATGAACTCAGACGGGGCCGTGATCTGCTGCGAGCGCATCACCGAGAAGACGGCCATGGTGCCATCCGCATCGTTGGCCATCATCAGCAGATCGCCCTCATCCGTGCTGGTCGCACGGCGCAGGGCCATCCTGGTCGGGGTCTTCAGAAGATGCCCGGCCATCAGCGAGATGCGCTGCGTCACGTAGGTCAGCTGTGCATCCGAGAACAAGAACTCGTTGACGCTCTTGCCCTGGCGCTGGATGTAGACTGTGCCGCTCTCAAGCGATTGCACGCGGGTGCCTGGCTTTGTGCCATTGCGCGAGACAGCCTTGAAATTCAACGTCAGAGGCGTGATCGGCTCAGTGCCTGTCTGCGGCACAAAGAATTCGCCGCCCGTGGTGAAAACCTGCAGGTCACGCCCGGAGATCATGTCCACGATCACGTTCAGCTGGGATGTGTCCAGTGTGGCCTCAACCGCGTCATCGTCCAGCGACTCGGTCGGGACAAAGTCAAAGAAGATGCCGATCTTGGAGCCCCAGATTGTCGACGGCCTGGATTTGCTGCCACCGAAATACAGGCGCCCTTCGTGGAACGTCACCGTGCGCGGCCATCCCCTAGTTGAGCTCCACACATCTTCATAGCCGTGCTCAAGCTCCCAGCGACCAGCATCAATGGCCGAGGTGCTAAAGAATGGATACTCGGTCACAGCCTCAACCACAGTCGCCGAGATGTATCGCAAGATCCTGGCTCGGCCCTGCGGCGTTGCGTTGATGTATTGGTTTACAGACTCGGTTGTAAAGCTGGTCAGGCTGTATGTGCTTGTACTGTCTGGCGTTGTCGTCCAGGCCCGGTCTACGGTTGCAACCTTGGTCGACCCCACATAGTCTTCAATGATGCGGATCTGGCCAGAACCCGTGCCGCCAGTGATCGTTATATACAGGCCGTTGTAATAGTCGTTCGTCGAGCTGGACGCAGACTTCAACGTAATTGTCGTCGATGCTCCAGCCTGTGCCGTGCCGGTGTCATGCTTGGATGCCGTTGTAGTCAGGGTGATGTTGCCACTGACAGCAGACGGCGTTAGCGTCTCTGAATTGTTAGTGTGCGTGTCAAGGTTGAACGCATATTGTGGGATGCTGTCGAATGTCAGCGTGCTGATCGTCCAGCTGGCATCAGTTGCCCCGCGCACCAGCTTTACCGGCTCCAGGTCCGGGTGGACGATGATCATCGTATCGGCCGACTGCGTCCAGCACATATCATCGACGATGGTCGATCCGATGCTGGTGGTGGCGTAGTTGTTGCCAGATCCGTTGATGTTGGTGATGACGACGCCATCCTTGATGACGTACATCCGATTGTGCGTAAAGCACAGCATGTAGCTGTCGTCCACCGAGAACTCAAACGGAACCAGGCGCACGCCATTGCCAGCACTGGGCGTGCTGCTGTTGGGCAGCTCTAGTATGTGCTTGAGCCCAGGTCTGCGGCGCATCCCTCCCTGGGGCTGCACTACTACGTTGGTCGCCTTCTCCAGCGCGTTGTTGTACTGCTGCAGATCCACTCGAGCCCGCAGCAGCGGGTCAAGCTCGCCCGTGCTGAAGTTGGTCTGGATGTCTACAAAGCGCGGCATCAGTTCCTCACCGCGATCAGGCTGTAATCTTCAATCACGCGGGACGGCTGTCCCTGGCCATCAATGTTGGTGGCAGTGCGGAAGTATCCACCTCGGCCATTTTCTGCAGCAGATCCCACTGATATCTGTTGCCAATAGACGGCCTTCTCGCGCTGCTCCGTAACGGGCTCGGCCAGGTGCCAGGCCATCATGTACTTGAGCAGCTGCACGAAGTATTTAGGGAACGCGAATTCCTGCAGCTCATACTGGTAGTCGATATATACGGCCGTCAGGTTGGTCAGCAGCTGGTCGCCCTGGATCTCCCAGTCCTTCTGGACAGGTGACCCGATAGCGCTTGAGTTGTAGACGGCGCGGGGGTTGGCCAGGCGATCGCCGGGCAGCTGGTACGCATAGCGCCATACAGAGCCTGGCGCAGTCAGCAGGCGTGCCAGCTGGATCTTCTTGGTGTTGAAACTCCACGGGTACATGACCAGCGTGGAATCACGGATGTCAGGGTAGAGACGGTCGCAGACCGAGGCCTCGTCGGTGCCTTCGTTGAAGCTGGAAATGGCCTTGGCCCCCAGCATGAGTAGGGCATCTGAACAGATGGTGACGCCTGTATCGCCTGCAGCCATGAGAACCTCTTAATGTGAGAAGGGCCAGCCGCCGATTGCTCAGAGGCTGGCCCGTTAACTCCGACTGAAATTAGTCGGTGTTGGTCACCGTCAGGGCGGTGGTGTCGCTCACGTTCACCACGGTGCCGGTGTTGGTCATCACCACGTGCCAGCCAGCGGTCGAGACGGCGCCCGAGCTGGTGGTGACGCGCAGGATGACATCACCAACCTTGACGATAGACGCAACGGCGTTGAAGTAGCCGGATGCATCCACATCGCCAGCGGCGTCAGTGGTGGTGTAGCTCCACATCTGGGGAGCATTGCCAGCTTTGGCTTGACCGCCAAGGGGCTGGAAGTTGGTAGCGTTGAATGCCATGGTCTAGTCCCTCCTATCAGGATTCGCGGCAGGTCAGCTTGACGATGCCTTCATCGTCAATGGCGATGGCGCCAGCCGAGAACACCTCGTTGACCAGCCAGCTGGTCTTTTCCGCGATGTAGTTGATCTCGGTACGCATGCCGATGCCTTCACCGTAGCCGATGGCTTGCTGGTGGAAAGCGAAGCAGGTGCGATCCAGCGAGCCGTCGATGGCCAGACCACCCTCAGAGCGATCACCCATCACGTGGAAGGTGAAGCCCAGGAAGGTGTTGATGTCGCCCTGCACCAGAGCCTTGACCGTGTTGAAGTCCGAGGACGTCACCGAGGTCTCAGAGAGCAGAGAAGACAGGCCGTTGGCGTGGATGATGATGTGGCGGCCATCAGCCGGGACGTTGCCTTTGTCCAGCAGGCGCTTGGCTTCGCGCAGCTTGGCCACGTTCAGGTTGGTGTCGGTGCCACCGATGTCATTGCTGACGGTCAGCGAAGTGCTGGACGCGGCCAGGGCGTCAAGGATCAGCTGATCCTGGCGACGGCCCATAGCGCTGGCCACCACTTGAACCAGTTCCTGGCGCTCGTCAAAGTTGACCTTGGCCTGGCTGAAGATGTCGCTGTACTCAGCGGCGTTCCAGTCGGACAGGGTCAGGGTGACTTGCGAGAAACCGACGTTCAGCGGGGTGACATCCGTCTGCGGAACGCGGGCAGTGGCGACGCCACGGCCAACCTTGGGGAACTTGACAGTAGAGCCTTCGACACCGCGACGCGCACGCACAGCACCCACCAGCATTGCTTTGCCCTGGTAGGCCTGTTTGACTTCCGCGTCGAACAGGGTCACGAAGGCGTTCGAGAGAGACACGCTCATGATTTACCTCATTCGTTGGTTAAACAGGTTTATCGCTGCGGTGAGCCTGGAACCCAGGGCCGATTGCTTGCTACTTACGGCAGCCACTCGTCAGCATCTCGCTGCGGTCAGGGCCGGTTGCCCGGTTAGCCTTAACGGAATTGTATGTCAAGTGCCAAAAGATGCAATTGCTATTTGTACAGAAAAAAGCCCCGGCGGGTTAGGCCGGGGCAAATGGCAACTGCCTTGCGGCAGCCCTTGGAGACAATCTACCGGATGTTCTGCTGGAACATCTTTTCAACCTTTTGCCGGTAAGCGGCATCCGTCTTGTACTTGGGATCGGCCACCATCTGATAGAGCTCCTCCTTGCTGGGCGCTCCATCCACCGGCATAGACTCTACCGGCACCCGACCCTCGTAGGCCTCTCGGACCTTCATCAGCGCCCGCAGCCCTTTGGCCGTGCCGCCCATGACCTTGAACTCCTCAAAGTCATCCGGCCCCCAGACGCCCTTGTTGACCAGGCCTCGAGCCCAGTCCACCATGCCATTGACCACAGCCTGGCCATTCGGGCCCAGCTGCTTCATCTCGGTGGCAGGATCAATAGGCTGCGGCGCCATGGCCTGGGCCTGCTCGTAGAACTGACTGGCCATCTCATCGAAAGCCGCCTGCGAAATGCCCCATTTTGCCGCCCAAGATACGTAGGTCTTAGCGATCGGGTCATTCTCTAGGTCTTGTGTCTTAAGTGCGGAGGTGTCGTACTTGCCGCCCTCGGGCGCTTTGTGCTTGCCCTGGGAGACCATCTTGCGAAGATCTCCCCAGCTCTTGGCCATGGCCTCATAGTTGGCCTCGCCTTTTTCGTTGTCCCAGAAGTTGTCCGGCAGGTAGTCCGGTTTGACTTTCGGGGTACCAGGGATCTCGGCGCCAGGCGTTGGCGCCTTGTGATCGATCTCCGCAGCTTGCGGGTTGGATGCAGCTTTCGCTTCCGGGTTGTCGACTGTCGCGCTGTCCAGTAGGCCAGCGTCACCGCCGGGCTGGTCGTTGGTGTCGGTCATGGTTTCCTTGCTTGTTTAATCCGCGCCTCAATGTCCCTGACCACGTTTCTGCACCCTTCGGCGAAGAAAGCATGGGAAGGGTCTGTGCCCGGCACGGCGATGGGCACATCTACATACATCTCGCGCAGCCAGCCAAGCAGTTTCTGGCCGTCCTCGGTTCCGAATACCCGCAGGCATAGGCGCCCAAGATCCTCGCGCTTCTGGTCAGCCTCGCGGACATCAGGCGCCTGGGGAGAATCTAGGTCTTCCCAGCCGCTCATGCGGGCGCTCCTTGCGGTGCAGCACCGGCCTGAGCCATGGCCAGCTGGGCCTGCATCATCTGCTGCTGCTGGCGCTGCTGCTGCTCCAGCATGAACGCACGCTCGGCAGCGTCATTGCGGAGCGCGGAAGGCACGCCCAGCTTGTCGGCCAGGTAGTCGACCATCTCTCCGTACTTGATGGCCACAGCTCCCTCCGGCCCCATCTGCTGGGCCAGTTGTGCAAACTGCAGGGCGCTGTTGACCTCGTCCATTGCCTGGGCGTTGGCCAGCGGGGAGACCGGCGAGACCTTGACCTCGAGGCCATTGACCTGCAGCGGCAGGTCGATCAGGCCTCGCTTGTCCATGACCTGCAGGATCTTGGCCACCAGCGGGATCATGGTCTCGTTGATCAGGCGGCCGAAGGCCGAGCCCAGGTTCTGCGAGAGCTCCTTCATGCGCTCCACGATCTCGGTGGCAGACCTGGCGCTCATATTCTCAGGAGGCAGTGATTCATCCAGCAGAATGCGCTTGATGTTCTGCACCAGGTCGTTGATCACCAGCTGGGTAACGTTGAAGTCGCCAGATCGCGGCAGCGCCTGCAGGGCCGGGCCTTGCGGTCCACCATTCCTGGCCACCGGGATGATGGCGCCAGGAACGATGCGAACGGTGTTGGGGTTAAGCACCCCGTCATCGGCAGCCGTATAGACACCCGAGACAGCCAGACTGGCGTTCTTGAGCAGCAGCTCCTTGGTCTTATTCAGGGTCTTGATGTCCGGCAGGGCAGTCATCAGGGGTCCACGCCCGTAGATCTCGCCTGCCACCTTCATGTAGCGCGAGATTACCCAGGGGCTGTAGCTCTGGCGCCGGTAGACGATCTCCTGCTTGGAGACCTTGTCGATCACGTGGTAGCAGTAGTCGCCCCTGTTGTGATCGAAGACGGTAGCCTCGAGGAGCTCAATGTCCTCGGTCGGCTTGTCGGCGATGCGGCGCTGCACATCCTCTGGTATCTCGGCATCCGGCCACTGTCGCTGGATACTCTCGCCCTTCATTCGGATCTTGCGGTAGACGTTGTCCACCTGGCCATTGGCACCCTCCTCGTAGGTCACCAGGAACAGCGGCACGGGAATGAAGTTGATCGGGGCCACATCATCACCGGGCTGCACCATCATGCAGGCAGTACCGACGGCCAGGTCCAGCAGGAATTCGCCCATGGCGATGTCGAAGTTCGACTGCCGCAGCACGGCGAACATCTTCTCGTTGTAGACATCCAGCACCGCCTGGGCCTGCGCCTTGCGTTCGACGGGGATGTCCTGGCCGGGCTCGAGCTTGCACCACTTGCGCTGCGGAGGGAAGACCACCGACTGCAGCCGGTTGGCGAAGCGCTGGGTGCTGTTGATTGCGGTCGAATCGAAGACGCGCTGCATCTTCTTGGCGCCCGTGCTGCCGCCTTCCCAGACGCCATACAGCTGGCGCTGGGGCAGGGCGAATTCGTAGGCATCCTGGTAGATCGCCTGGAACTCGTCCTTCTTGGTCTGAGCCAGCTGCTGGCGCTTGATGATCTCGTCAGGGGTCAGGCGCTTGCCGCCCGGTGCGTCTTTTGCGTATTCCATTTCAGTCCTCTGCCTCGCTCATCAGGTACTGGGCGAGCATGGTGCGCTCGGACCGGCTCAAAGATGCGCTGCTCTTTAGCTTCTTGGCCATCTGCGCGATCTGCTCAGGCGTGAGCTCCATCTCGTCCTCGCCCTCTTCCATGGGCATCTCGGGATGCTCCATGTCCTTTTTCTCTTCGCCGCCTTTTTCGATGCTGATCTCGATCTTCATCATGCTTTCTCCAGCTTGTACTTTTCCAGAAGGTTGCGCCCCTTGGCGGCCAGACGGGCAGCTGCGCCAGCTGTGCGCGGGACCGGCTCACCCCAGGCATTTGCGGCCAGGGCCAAGCGCGTCGGATCGCCGTCCTTGTCCACTAGCGGGCCGCTCGGATTCGTATAGAAGCGCGTCAGGAATGAACCCTTGCGCCGCGCACGCTCACCCGACGGCGTGCTTTCCTTGACGCCAGGCTTCAGGTTCTTACTCTCGCCAGAGCTCTCGAACTTTCTGCGGCCAGCCTCGGTCAGCCCGCCCTTAGGATCTTCGTACTTGCTCACTTTTTATCCTTCGCAGCGAGCATATTGTCGATAAGGTTGGGATAAGGGCGACCTGCCTTCTGGGCCCGACGCATAGCCTGGGCCTTCTGGGCAGAGGTCAGCTCCTTGGGCTCGCCAAGATTTTTCGGACGGGGCTTGTCCCAGACTTCCTTTTTCATTTGGCGCCTTTCATCAACCCGCCTTTTTTGCGGGCAGCACGCTGCTCAGACAGAGCGATAGCGATGGCCTGCTTGGGGTTGGTCACCTTCTGACCGCTAGAGCTCTTGAGCTCGCCGGTCTTGTATTCGTGCATGACCTTCTGGACCTTGTCTTTCATCATCAACCTCCTAGAGCAGTCGCGCCGCCCAAAGATCCACCACCGCCGCCGATGCCAGTAGCCACCCCGAGAGAAGGAGCAGCAGCCATATCAGCCATGGCGGCCGTGATTAGCGGGCGGGCGGTGGCGGTACGCCCAGCCCGCCTGGACGATAGTTCACGCTCGGCGGTCTCACGCTGGAAACCCTCGCGCTCAGCTCTTGTGCGAGCCTGAACCTCCTCGGCTTGGCGCATGGTCTCGCGGCGCTGGGCCTCGAGCTCGGCCTGCATCTGTTCAAACTGCCGAAGTTCAGCAGCTGCAGCTTCTGCAGCCGCACGCTGCTGCGCGTCATACTCAGCCTGCGCCGCAGCCAGCTGCTCTGCCTCGCGCCGATTCATGGCTTCAATTTCTGCTGCAGCACGCTTGAATTCAGCATCAGCCTCAATTTGCTGCCGAGTTATGTCTGCGTTGTATGCCTCAATCGCCGCCTGACTCTCAGCATCTAGGCGAGCCTGTTCCTCACGGAATGCCTGCTCTTCAGCTGCCTGCTGTTCCGCAAGTCGTCGATCTTGTACGTCCTGATATTCCTCGCTGCCAAGAATCTGGGAGCGCACTGATTCAATGGGGACGCCGGTGTAGTACTGCAAACCGCCTGGATCTGGGGCGCGACCAAGCAGCTCTTCGTAGAGCTTGGTGACATCTTCCTGCGTCGAACCTACAGGAAACTCGTCTTCTTGTGCCATCAGGCGCTCCGTGTGACCTCGTTGTAGCCGTTGCCCATAACGGTGGCCAGGCCGGTCTCGGGACTCAGGCGGGCCTCAGACAGCAGAGCGCGGCGGCCAGATCGGCGGGCAGCCGTCAGGCGAGAGGATTCGCGCTGCGCCATCTTGCGGCGATCTTCCTCAAGCGCCTTGGCCTGGGCCTCCTGCTGCTTGGCCATCTCAGCCCGCTGCTCGGCATACTGCTTCTGCTGCTCCGTGAGCTGCGCCCGTGCGGTCTCTGCAGCCTGTTGCTGCTGCATAGTCAGGTTCTGCATGAGCTCGCGCTGCTGACGCGCTGCCTCTTGCTGCGCCTGCAGACGGGCTGCCGCATCCGTGCGCTGCTGCTCCAGTGACGCAGCGCTTGATTCGCGTTGCTGTGCAATTTCGGCAAGCGCCGTCTCTCGAGCAGTTGCCGATGCGCTGGCGGCCTGCTCGCGGGCAAGACGGCCCTGCTCGGCAGCTGCCTCCCGGCTTTTTTGCGCCTCCAGTGCTGCTGACTCCCTGGCCGCCTTGGCCTGCTGCATGGCCTGAGCTTGCGCCTCTCTTGCCTGACTGCGGGCTTTACTGGCGTTGTATACGTTGGATACTGTGCCAGCGGCAATAATATATGGGAGCGCTTCTGCCATCAAAAACTCCTTGAATAAATGAAGTGGTTTCGTTTTGGGTGTTCATAGAACACAAGCTCACCCTGCAGCTTAAATCCAAGAGCCTTGGCCCACTTCATTGCATTAACCTGGGAAAATTGTACGAACAGGTGCAACTCACTCAAACCCAGCGATTGCACGCCGATATCAATCACATCGCGTACCGCACGGGTCAGCAATAGTGGGTACTGGCGGCGCCGGTGCTTGTCGATCACGGCCCAGGCCTCGCCCAACCCTCCGCGACGGTTTGCAATACCCACGGCGCACAGGGGCTGGCCATGTACCCAGAGGCTGCCGCACGGCCCGCTGGATGCGTTGATCAGCACGCGCTCTATGTCCACGGGGCTCAAGTCGCTGTCCAGCATGGCCAAGTCAACTGGCAGCAATGGCATCCAGACAGCCCCGTCAGGCAGAGGCCGTTGATTGGCCAGACGCGTCAGGTCAGTCATCCAGAGAAAATATCGAATTCGCTGTTGGCGATCACCATCCCTGGAGCCCGGCCTCCCAGCTGGTGGGTACGTGTCATGCGGTTGTACTCGCCGCCACCCAGCATCAGGTAACCGAAGCTGTCGCCAATGTGCGAATGCTCGTTCTTGTTGGGCGCATCCCTGAATCTTTCCTGGCCAGCTCCGACCGCCACGCGCTTAAAATGGTAACCGCCGCCCAGGGCTTTGCGGAGGAGCTTGCATTCCCTGTTCACAATCAGCCCAGGCTTGCCTTGCACCAGGCGCTGCATGGGCGCCGCCGCAGCCTCGCGGCGCACCTTGAAGTCGTTGGATGCCGTTGGCTGCGCCCGTAGCCCCAGGGTCCGCAGGAAGTCGAAGCTGGTCACCTCATAGATCGCATCCCTGGCCATGCCCGCGGGGTCGCCCCATAGCAGCACCTGATGGTTAGGATAGTGCTGGTTGAGCAGGGCCAGCAACTCCATGCCGAAGCGCTCGAGGCCCATGTCGAAGGTGACGATCTCCTTGTGGATCAGCCAGCGGCCATTGGGCAGGCGCTGGCCGATGGTGGCTGCAGGCGTCAGGCCGAAGTCCAGGCCGACCTGGATCGGCACACCGGGCTCGACCTCGGTGTCGCCGGACATGCTGCTGTCGTCATACTCTGGCCAGACAGGCCTGCCTTCCTGCACGTAGGTGTACTCGCCACCGGCATAGCAGCGGATCCAGTCCAGGGACTTGCCCAGCAGCATCTGCGGGTAGTAGCCAGCGGGCAGGTTGTTTCGGTTCTCGGCCTGGCCGTTGACCTTCCACCACTTGCCCGCAGCGAAGATGTGATCGTTGGCCTCGGGCATATCGGGCAGCTCATCAGCATCCACGGCCACCACGCCGCCTGGCTGCTTCCAAAACTTCCAGGCATACGGCCCGGTCATCTTCTCTTTCTCGGCCATCTTGAACCACCAATGGTCATCGTCCATGGGGTTCGTGTCCATCCAGATGCCGTGCCATGTAGCCCCGCCATCGCGCTTGGTCGGGTAGCGGCCGACCCGGTGCGTAAGCCCGTCAATCACCGCCTTGGGCAGCTCGCGGGCCTCGTTGACCCAGGCGCCGGTGAGTTCGAGGGACAGCAGCTTGCGGACATCCTTGGGCTGGTCCAGCGCCAGGAAGATCACCTCGCAGTCGATGCCAGCAGCCCCATCGCGGGCAGGCAGCCGGATGTGGTGGGTGATCGGAGGCGTCCACAGCATGGGGCCGAAGGTGGCCTCGGGGAACAAGTCCAGCCAGGTCTTGATGGTAGTGGTCTTGAGCATGGGGTAGCTGTTCCTGACCACCGCCCAGCGCGAATATCGGACATTGTCTACAGGGGAAGGCTTTTGCTGGATGGCCTTCTTGAAGATCTTGGACGCGCAGGCGTAGGACTTGCCCGAGCCTACCGGCCCCATCACGCCCTGCACGAAGGCGTTGGACTGCCAGAAGTCATAGACCACGGGGCTCTGCGAGAAGTCAAAGCGCAGCCCGCCGACTGCCTTCTCAGACTGTTCTTTTGTTCTTGCCACTGGTGATTGCTTTCATAAATACGTGGAAATGCTTTGGGTCTAGCTTCCTGACCTGCGGCCTGTCAGATAGTCCGTGGATTGTGGCCACATCCATCCCCGTGGCCCGCTTGGCATTGACCACCTGCGTCGATCGCTCAGAGGCCACCTGCGCCTTGTTGGCGTCCTGCCAGCAGATCATCTGCACATAACGCTCATCGCGCCAGTGGAAGGCGCTTTGAGGATGGCATCTGCAGCGGTACTTCATTTGTCCTTGCGTTCGATGTTCTGCATGGACAGCAAGGAAGTGGCTTTCTGCCGCACCTCCTGGCTCACCGCATGACCCAGGTCTTCAGGGTCAAGCAGCCGAAGCAGGAATGAGCGCAGGGCCACGTTGTGCGCCGCAATACGTTCAGCAGCAAGGCGTAGGGTTTCAATGTCGGTCATTGGAATAGCCCTCCAATTACAACCAAAGCCAGTGGCACTATCTCCATGGCCAGCAGAAACACACTAAAGAACATCAGACAAAACAAGCCCACAAGAATCAGAAACTCATGGTCCATCGCTAACCTCCTGGCTGGGCGCCACCACGTTCACATCAATCACGCTGGGCTTCTCATTCCCATCATCAGGGTTGTCCAGCAAACCACTGGCCTTGGCCAGCAGACGCAGCACACCCACCTTGTCATAGAGCTCAATCTCCAGCGTACTGTTGCCATCCCTGTCCACCTTCGTCCTGATGGTCTTGATCGCCTGCAGGGCATGTTCAGGGATGTCCGATGCAGCCTTGACCCTGACCTGACCAGACTCATCCCAAGTCATCACATCCGTGATCTTGGTATTGGCCATGCACAAGAGCGCATAGGCCACAGCCTCCCGGTTAGCCATGATCGTGCCGCTGCGCTCGAGCCGGCGCTGGACGCTCCGCACCCCGCCCCAGTTCTTCAGGGACGGGATCTGCTCAGAGACTCGTGACTTAGGCCTGGCCATCAGAACGGAATGTCCGAATCATCAGCAGGCTGCGGCTGATACCCATTGCCCTTGGCCTGGTTGTGCTCATCCATCGGCCTGGCCTGCAGCTGGTTGCCAATCTTCACCGAGATCCAGGTGTCACCAGCCTTGGTCTTCTTGGGCGTGATGTCCAGCCAGTGCAAGCTCCCATCAGGCAGCATCACCTTCCCGCGGTAAGCAGGATGCCAGTCCTCCGTCTTCTTGTCGTTCTTGAAAGCAGAGCCCTGTCCAGGACGCATCTCGTAGTTAGTAGCCATTCACGTTCTCCTTAAAAAGCATTGTCATAGAAAAAGGGAGGAAAATTTTGGGGAGGGCCCCACCAGCGCTACGGTAGGGGGAGGGGGCAAAGGGTGCCTTTTCACGCGCCCGTCGTCGCACGCGGTATCGCACGCGCACGCGCTGGCGCATATGGTCTGGCCTCGGCTCCCTGGGGACACGCATCGACCCCCCCCCTGCCTGGCGTACAGAATCCATACGTTCGTTTGGGTTTGAACATCGGGGCTACAAGGCGCTTGAGCACCTGCAGGCTACCCATGCCTAGGCCAGCCCACGATCGCGTCTCCTGCGGCCTTCCAGAGGCCTTGGCGGGGCATCGTCTCATCTGGCATCCCGGTGCAGCTGCAGCACAGCATCGGCCAGGACGCGGCTGCTGGGTGTCAGACCCTCGGCTGCGAACAGCGGCAGCAGGGTCTCGAGGCTGTCGGCGAGCTCGGCATCGCTCACGCCTGCGTTTGCGATTTCAGCTCGCTGTTCCTCGCTCAGGTTGCACAGAACACCTATAGTTGTATTAATACTCTTACTCTTACCTATCTCTATACCTACGTTCTCCTCCGTTGGTGCAACCTCTGGAGGTTGCCTATCAGGTTGCGTATGGAGCGAGTTATCCACAGCTGCATTTGCAACCTGTGAGGCTTGCTCATTGGCAACCTCTGGGGGTTGCGTATGAGGCGCTGCTGTGCGCTTGGCTTTGGCCTTAGCGTTGGCCTCCTTGATGGCCTTGACTGTGCGGGTTTCCCCTGACTTGGGCATGGTTCTCTCCTTGGTTTGAGGTTGGGTCTTGAAGGCTTGGGCGATCAGCTGGGCGATCCTGCGCTGGCCTTCGGGGTCTGGTGTCTCGTCTGGCATGGTCGGTGGCCTGGTGTCTTCCTGGGCTGAGGTGAGGGCGATGGCGTCCTCTGCGCTGACGCCTTCATCGAAGACCACGCGCAGGGTGTTGCTGTACTCGCCTCGGAAGCCCTTCTTGACCACTTGGACGTAGCCCGTGGTCTGCAGCAGGGCCAGCTGTTTCTGGACTGCCTGGCGGCTCACGCCCAGGTCTTCGGCCACCTTGGCCTGGCTGACCCAGGTGAGACCTGCTCGGTTGACGTAGCTGCACAGCACGATCAGGGTGCGTAGCGTTGACCCATGCAGGCGCTGATCCTTGCCGGCCCTGATGGGCAGCACGGCCAGCCTGCGCTGGTCAGGCAGGGTGTCCTTGGGCTTGATGCGCGGCTTCTTGGGCAGCGCGAAGGGCAGGATGTTCTCAGGCAAGGCGCTCATTCCGTCTGATGTCCCTCATGTGGGCACGGATGCGCTCCTCGGCGCCCTTGCCGTAGATCTTGTCCATGGTGGCCAGGTGGCGATCGACCAGATCCTTGTCCTTGGTGATCTCCCAGGTGGTCAGCAGCTCGCGGGCAGCCCCGCGCTCGAGGATCCCGCGGTCGGGCAGCGGGCCGCTGTGCTTGGGGTACCAAGGCTTCCATGGGCGTTTCATCGCTTGGCCTCCCGCTTGGCCTGCAGCTGCAGCTCCTTGGCCAGCACCTTGCGGCCCAGCTCGGTGACCACGCTTCCCGCGCTCACCAGCCCCCGGCGGCGCAGCGACCAGTAAGTCGTCCAGCTGCCGGGCACCTTGTTGGCCAGCTTGAACCGCCAGCCCATGGCGAAGTGCTTGAGCATGAAGACCTGGTGGCAGGACAAGCTCATGGCCGATGCCTCTCGATCCATGTCCAGCGCCGCCAGGTCATCACCTCAGCGCGAATCAGGTCATACGGCTTGACGTTCGTGAACCGCTGCTGCACCTGGCGCAGACGCCGCAACACCCTGGCTTCCATCTGCCGCACGCGCTCCCTGCTGAGGCCCAGCTCCTGGCCCACGTCTTCCAGGGTGCAGTCCTCCAGCACCAGGCGCTGCAGCACTAGGCTGTGCCGCTCGTCCAGATCGGCGGCCTCCAGGATCTTCTCCAGCAGCTCGCGCTGCTCGACCCGCTCCAGGTCGTCCTGCAGCTCCCATGACCAGCGATGCTGGGGCAGCTCTGGCAACTCCTCATCCCGGCTGTACCAGATCCTCTTGACCTCGCTGGGCAGCGATGCGGTCATCAACTTGCCGTAGTACGGTGATGCAAAGCCGGTCATGCGATGGCCCTCGCTCGCCTGGCGGTCAGCTCCCTGGCCACGAAGTCCAGCGCCTTCTCCAGCTGGCCAACGGTGCAGGCGTCCAGCTGGGCGTCATGGATCTCCATGCCCAGGTTCATGGCCTGCAGCTCCGGCCCGGTGAACAGGAAGCGATCCTTGGCCAGGCCTCGCTTGCCCATGCTGACAATCGCGTCTTGGGCGGCCGTGATCTCGGCCCGGTACTCGGTGCCAAGCTCGGCCGTGATGGCCAGCGCCTCGGCCACGTTCATGGCGGCGATCAGGATGTCGATGTCGTCCCGGCAGCCCGTGCCCTTGACCATGCTGGCCATGGCCTGGTGGTTCTTGATCTTCAGCGTGGTGGCGTGCGGGGTGTGCTGCACCAGCCTGAACCCGCCCAGCACGTGCCCGACTACATCCAGCATCACGCCCTTCGGGCGGTACTTGGAGCGCTTGCGGGTCATGGCAGCACCTCCACCACCCGCACCTCGAGCCGGGGGATCTGGCTGTAGGCCTTCTCGACCACCAGGCGCACCACCTGGACATCGTCCACGTAGACCAGCCCGTTCATGGCGTCTAGGGCGGCCTTGGCGATGTTGTCCAGGTCCGGCTTGCCAGGGATGAGCTCGCCTGAGATGGCGGCCCACTGCCGCGCCTTGGTCCAGCTGACAGGGATGCGTGCGTAGGCCTTCAGGGTCACGTTGCACCTGCCGCCAATGGGGTCACGCCCGGCCATGGCAGCCTCGGCCACCATGCCGATGCAGGTCTCGTACACGCGGGTCTTGGCGTCGGTGTAGGCCCGGCCCTGGCGGGTAAACCGCGGGCGCCCCTTCCCGCGGGGGTCGCCGGGCACGGTGAATGAGATCTCCAGGCTCATAGCAGGCCAGCGCTTCGCAGCGCCTCGAGCAGCTCGTCGCAGTGCTCGGCCTGGTCAGGCAGCGGCTGCTGGTCAGTGATGGCCAGCGCCAGCTGGATCAGATCAGACGGCATGGGCTGGCCCTCGCGGGCCATATCCAGCACCCGATGGGCTTCTTGTTGGGTCACTGCCGCACCCCCGACAAGAAGCGCTCCAGGCGGGGCTCCAGCTGGCCGTAGCGCGGCTGCAGGGTGTCCCTGATGACCTGGTCTACAACCGAGGCCAGGCTGCGGCGCTGGTCTGCAGCTGCACGGTCTAGCAGCACCCTGGTCTCGGGGCGCAGACGCACCACTAGCGGCTTGTTGGGCGACGTTTTCATGGCTCTCCTGTATTCACGGCGACGGCGCGATCATACTCCTGCACATCGCCGATATGGCCGGAGCATTAGGGTAAGCACCTAGAAAATAGTCTCCCCATTGGGTTGTGGACACCCCGCAAGGTTCTGCTATGATTCGCTCAACGATGTCGCGGTGACATCGTGAACCACCGAGAAACAGGAGTTCAAGATGACCAAGCAAAAAGCCCTTGCCCTTGCAGAAGCAGCTCGCCACGCTGCCAAGCTCGCACTGACCCGCCACGCGCTGTACGCCGCCACCTTTGGCGGCAATGACAAGCTCACGCAAGCAGCCCTGCTGGAGCATGACGTTGCGATTGAGGCGCACAACAAGTGGATGGAAGTTGCCTACCTCCACCCCAGCACCCGCCGCAGCCTGATCCGCAAGCAGTCCCTTCCGGCCTTCATGTTCGGCTACGGAGCCTGAACCATGGCCAAGTTCGTCGCCTACTACCGCGTCAGCACCGACAAGCAGGGCCAGTCTGGCCTGGGCCTTGACGCCCAGCGCGAGGCTGTCGCCCGTCACATCGGCCAAGCAGAGCTGGTGGCCGAGTTCACCGAGGTGGAGTCTGGCCGCAAGAATGACCGCGAGCAGCTGGCTCACGCCCTGAGCCTGGCCAAGCGTACAAAGGCCACCCTAGTGATCGCCAAGCTCGACCGCCTGGCCCGTAACGTCCACTTCATCAGCGGCCTGCTGGAAAGCTCCGTCCCCTTCGTCTGCGCCGATATGCCCGAGGCTGACCGCACCTTCCTGCAGATGATGGCTGTGTTCGCTGAGTGGGAGGCCCGCAAGATCTCCGAGCGCACCAAGGCTGCGCTTGCCCAGGTCAAGGCGCAAGGCCGCCAGCTTGGCAGCCCCACCCCTGAGATCGGCAGCGCCGCTGGCGTGGCCAAGATCCAGGCCAAGGCAGACCGCTACGCCGAGCGCGTTGGCCCGCTGGTGCGTGAGATCATGGCCAAGTCCGGCGCCACTAGCTTGCGCGACATCGCCGCCGCCCTGTCTGCCCGTGGCATCGAGACACCTCGCGGCAACATCATCTGGAACCCCAGCCAAGTGTCCAACCTGCTCAAGCGCATCTAAGGAGAAACCACCATGCAGCAAACCCCCTACAACACCGGCAAGGTCAAGATCGGCTCGCAGTACCAGCCCCCTCGGCGCGTGAACATGAGCGCCACCGAGGAGCGCCTGCAGTCGGCGCTGCTGGGCGACAGGGCCAGCGCCGAGGAGCGTGCCGAGCGCCTGTTCATGCGGTGCCTGTACGTCATCGCTGGCGTCGGCCTGGCCATCATTTGGGTCACCAAGTGAGTCCGGCCATGGAAGACCTGCAGATCGGCCGCGCCATCCGTGAGGCGCAGCTCAACCTGTTCCAGTCCAGGGACGCCGACTTCCTGGGCCGCTGCCGCACCCTGGCCATCGAGGTCGCCCGCCGCCAGGGCACGGTCAGCATCAACGACATCCGCGCCAGCATCCAGCTGCCTGCGGAGATGCACCCGTCCGTGCTGGGCGCAGTGTTCAAGACCAAGCAGTTCCAGGCCTGCGGGTATACCGAGGCCACCCATCCCCAGGCGCACGCCCGTGTCGTCCGGGTCTACCAGCTGACCAACCAAGGAGAAACATATGGTCAATAAAGTCACCCCGGACACCATGCTGTCTGCCTCTCGGCTTCCCGCCGTGATGGGGTTCTCGCGCTACCAGACGCCAAACGATGAGCTGGAGTACAGCATCCGCGCCATCCGTGGCCAGGAGCGGCCGGACATCGGCAATGAGGCCATGGGCTGGGGCAACCAGCTGGAGCCCCTGATCCTCAAGGAGACGGCCAAGCGCCTGCTGCTGACCGACCTGGATTCTGAGCATGACACCGCCTTCTTCCACGATGAGCTGCCGCTGTGCTGCAGCCTGGACGGCAGCGCCATGGGTCGCGGCCAGGTAATCGTCACCGACCCAGATGCTGGCATCTACGTGGTCGGCCAGGACAGCATCACCCTGGACGGCCTGGGTGTGCTCGAGGCCAAGCTCACGGCCATGGAGCCCGAGGATGTGCCGCCGCTGTGGCGCGGTCCGCTGCAGCTGCAGGCGCAGATGGACATCCTCAAGGTCCGATGGGGAGCCATTGCCACCCTGTACAAAGGCACCATGCTGCGGATCTTCCTGTTCGCTCCGCACGCAGGAACCCTGGACCGCATCGCGGCAGCCACCACCGACTTTCAGCGACGCCTGGATCTGTTCAAGCAGGATGGCACGATCGACTACTACCCGCCTGCGGACGGCGAGGCCTGGCCAGATGCCCGTGGCCCGTACCCTGCCAATGAGGAGACGATCAAGCTGTCGGATGAAGCTGGCCGCCTGGCGGGCAAGATCATGGCCTGCCGGGCCACCATCAAGCAGGCAGAAGGCGAGATCACCGACGCCGAGAAGCAGCTTAAGGATCTGATGGGAGATGCCACCCGAGCGCTGGCTGGTGGCTACAGCATCGCCTGGCCGACCCGCAGTTACAAAGCCCAGCCAGCCAAGACCGTGCCAGCCAAGGAGGCCTACACGGTGAGGCAGTCCACGCTGACCATCAAGGAGGCCAAAAAATGAAGATTGAAATGCTGGATATGGATGCCCTCACGGCAGCGCACAAGCGTGCTGTCGAGGCCATCCGCACCAACATCCCCAAGTGCTCGGAGCAGGACGCCGATGAGATCGTGACAGCGATCGTCGCCCTCGTCTTCGAGACGTTCAAGCAGTACCTTCCAGGAGACACCACATGCAACTGACCACCACCAACCAGCGCGGGTTCGCGCCCGCCACCATCACCGAGGCCATCCAGTTCAGCGAGATGCTGGCCAAGTCGGCCATGGTTCCCAAGCAGTACCAGGGCAAACCCGAGGACATCATGGTCGCTGTGCAGTGGGGCTATGAGATCGGCCTGGCCCCGCTGCAGGCGCTGCAGAACATCAGCGTCATCAACGGCAAGCCCAGCGTGTACGGGGATGCAGCCATGGCGCTGGTGCAGGCCAGCCCGGTCTGCGAAGGCGTCGAGGAATACGTGGAGGGCGAAGGCACACCCAACCCGGTGGCGGTCTGCGTGGCCAGCCGCAAGGGGCGCAAGCCGGTGGTGGCCAGGTTCAGCGTCGAGGATGCCAAGCGGGCTGGCCTATGGGGCAAGCAGGGGCCGTGGCAGGCATACCCCAAGCGCATGCTGCAGATGCGGGCCAGGGGCTTTGCACTGCGCGATGCCTTCCCCGATGTGCTCAAGGGACTGATCACCGCCGAGGAGGCGCAGGACTACCCTGATGAGGCCAAGCCCCTGCCGCCCAAGGACATCACCCCTCGCAACCCACTAGACGCCTTGGCGCCGCCCCAGCCTGCGGCCACTGTCGCAGTGGAGACACAGATCACCGACGCGGTGACAGTCAGGCCGCCGGACGCTGCGCTCGAGGCGCTCGAGCAGGCCAGCGAGATCGCCGATCAGATGGTCGCCAGGTTCGAGCCGGAGGCGACCGCGATCGGATACCACTTGCAAGTGCCTGGCAGGGATGTGCCGTTCAGCACGCACCAGAGCCTGGACGAATGGGGGGATGCGTATGAAGACCTCGCAGACAAGACAGCCAAAGCCAGCAAGGTGCCACCGCGTGAGCGCATGACCAAGCTGCGCGAGCTCAAGGAATGCAACAAGGAGACGCTGGAACGCGTTGATACGGTCAAGCGCCTGCGTCACACTGCCGCCCATCAGCGGCGCCTCAAGGCCTTGGGCGCATCTCAGTCCTGATCGCTCAGGAACAGTGCCCGCTCGGCCTCGCGTCTCTTGACCAGGCCGGGCAGCACCTTGCCGCCGCCCTTCGTCCACTGCATGAAGGCCTCGGCAGCCCCCTCCCAGTCTCCCCTGTTGGCACGCATGCGGATCTGGCTGCGCTGCAGATTGCCTAACCCGGCATTGAATGCGAAAGAGACCAGAGCGTCGAAAGCGCCTTGGCGCCCAGATACAGTGGGCACAAGTCGAAGAACACCACGTTCAAAACTGCGGACATCATCCGCGAATAGCTCCTCGATCTCAGTCTTCGACCAGACACGGGCGTCCTCCTCTCGCAGCGGGTAGTTCTTCCGCAGCACGGGCAGCGGGTTCTTGAACTTGTCTTCTTCCTTGTAGGCCACGGGCAGCCTGATCTGCTCCTGATACAGCACGTGCCCGTAACCGATCGTCCAGATGTGGGCGGGGCACAGGTAGGGCTTGTTCCTGCAGCCCTCGTACTTGTGCATCAGGGCCGCGCCCTTGTCTGACAGCTTCACTTCTTGAACCCGCGAGAGCCAAACCAGAAGCCGATGATGCCGCCCAGGATCGACATCTCCTCCTCGGAGAAGATGACCGCCGTCACCCGGATCAGGTCGTCCATGGACTGCACCAGGTTCGGGTGCGTGAAGGCATACCAGGTGATGGCTGCGTTCACGGCGATGAGCTCTAGCACGAACAGGTAGGTGACTGTCGGGCGCACCGTGCCGATGTAGTTGGCCACCCACTTGCTGGCCGACTTGAGCACCTGCTTGTCGTGATCAAGCGCTGCCTGGGTCATGGCCGCTTCGGTCTGCATGGCCACCTGGTCGGATCGAATCTCTTCGACGCGGGCCTGTGCTGCGAAGCCAGCAGCCGCCAGCTGCAGCTCGCGCTCGGTCTGCACGCGGGCCAGCTCGAGCTCATGCTTGTGGTCGGCCTTTGATTGGAAAAAGTCCAGCAGCTTGGGCAAGCCGCCAATGAGTAGACCGCCCAGGGTAGAGATGAGAGACAGCATCAGATCACCATCGCGTAAACAAGCAGCGCGGCCCCACCCACGCCTACACCAACACTGACCAGCAACAAGGGCATCATCACCGCAAGGATCGCGGCGCTGGACAGGACGATCGCCAACTGCAGGGCCATGCCTGCGTATGAGTACCAGGGGCTGCGAGCCTTGGCAATGTCGCGCTCGTGCTCGGCGGCCTTGGCCTTGACGCCGATCTCCTCCATGTCCGACTTCTGCCTGGCGGCCAGGACATCCTTGCCACTGGTCTCATAGATCACAGAGCGCACGTTCTTGGCCTGATACCAGGCCCACAGGTTATTCGCCTCGATGGTCTTGGACAGTACCCGGCTCGAGTTGCTGCCGCCAAAGTATCCATTGATGGCCAGCAGCAAGGCGAACACCGAGATGGTAATGGCGGCCCAGGCCTTGACATAGGCCTCTCGCTCGGACCGGCTGGCGGTAGGTGATGGTCGTGCAGGAAAGCTCATTCTGTTGCCCGTAAAACAATAGCGATTACCAGGGACACGATGATCAGCACAGTGATGCTGGCGCCGATGATCTGGGCGATCATGATCCTCTGGGCTACCACGCGAGCGCGTTCCTTGCGGGCGGCCTCTTCAGCTCGCCTGCGTTCGCGCTGGATCTCCAGGCGCTTTGCGAGCATCTGCTCCCAGAGCTCGGGATACCCGGTATAGATCAGGGTGTGCTTGAGATGCTCCTCGGCCTCGCGCAGCTGGTTCTGCTGCATCACGAATTCCATGGCCTGTGCGGTGTCGGACTTGCCACTCTTGGCCGCATCATTCGCAGCCTTGATGACCGCGTCCTTGGCGTCGAAGAACTTGCCGAATTCACCGACCAGGCCCTGGATATCCTTGCCCAGCTTGATGGCCTTCTGAATACCGGCCACCGCAGCCTGGGCCGTTGCGAATGCGGTGATCGGATCAATCATCTCAGCCGCCCCTGAAATGCCCCGCGACCCAGGTGATGAAGCCGCCAGCCATGGAGGCGATGGTCATGCCCATCCAGAAGCCGCCCTTTGACTTGTTGGCCAGCTCGAGCAGCTGGTCGATCTGCCGCTCCATCTTGTCGACCTTGCGGTCCATGGCCTGGACGCGCTCCCAAAGTACCCCATACTTCACGGGGTCGATCTCACCCGGCTCCATAC
>JACCDX010823044.1_pt1 | contig 33169 bp, 52 predicted proteins | sample 7449681 | NCBI WGS metagenome assembly JACCDX01 (sample SAMN15323450, study PRJNA562643) | freshwater metagenome | isolation source: river surface water | place: USA:Blue River Watershed | collected 2017-08-18
AAACAGCAAAAAATCAGCTGTAAAATTTACAGGATTAGACGAAATCCAAAAGAGTAGAGGAAATTAAAACCAGCTCGAAAATTTAGCCGTGCTTAGTGGAAATTAAAATAGTTAGACTAAACCAAGTTTAAACCAAGCGCGAAAATCGAAACCGCTGGACTAGATTAAATTAAAAAACCTAGATTAAACCAAGCGCAAGAAATTAACAATTGATCGCGCAAAGTTTTAACAAGCTTTAAAATCTAGTTTGAATTAGACGAAATCAAAACCAGCGAAAAATTTAACCCGGATTAGTGGAAATTAAAAAGTCTAACAAAATGTAAATTATTTGCGGTCGCAATTTGCGACTTATTTAAAATCCAAATCCCTAGTGGAAATTAAAAACCCTAGTGGAAATATTAACCGGTTAGAACCAGTTACAAAATTTCAAAACCCGTAGTGGAAATTAAAACCCGTAGTGGAAATTAAAATTTTCCAGGACTTAGTGGAAATTAAAATAGGTAGTGGAAATTAAAACCAGTTAAATAAAAAAATTACCGCTAGTGGAAATCAGAAAATAAATTTTACAATTTGCTTGCATTGAATTACAAAAGATTATAATTTTACTTCAAGTTAAACACAAAAACATAAACACAAAATGCTAAAAGATCACCATTTTATTTTCGAGCAATCTGGATTTATTTTAGAACTCGAATCATTCGAAAACCAAGGAATTGTTTTAGACCTTTTTTTAGGTAGTGGAAAATCCATTTCTCTAGAAATTTACGACGAATTAAACGAGCGATTCACAGATCATTACAAAGTGATTTGCGCAATTTTAGATCCATTTATTATTGAAAAACTAGAAAACGAAATTAAGAAATGCTTTACGAAATGATGTCAGCCACGGAATACGGAATTCTAAAAGGCTTTAGCGAAAAATCAACAAGGGTTCACCAGATTATTAGATCCGGTAACTTTCCTGCCGAGTGGGTGCAGGCTCCTAAAAAAATAGGAAATCAATGGATAGTATTTGTAGACTTTGAATGGATAAAAAATGTTCGTATACGTCAGTGAGGAAATCGACAAATTTATTGCCAGTAACTACGGCGAAGTTTCCAAGGAAATGAGAATAGCAATTTCTAATACGTTCGAACTGTATTGGGATAAATACGGATACCGGTACGCGGCACTTAAAACGCTAAGAAAATACGCACCTACCCCCCCCATCCCGGATTTAAGGAACACTAAGTAAAAATTTTAAACACAAACACAATGAAAGAATTAATTTTAATCCAGAGCGAGCTAAAAGCTCCAAAGAACCAGTTCAACGCATTCGGTAAGTATAAATACCGAAACTGCGAAGATATTTTAGAAGCTGTAAAACCTTTGCTTCTTAAATACGGATGCACATTAACTATAGACGATGAAGTAAAAGAGGTTGGTGGTTTAGTGTTTATAGAAGCAACCGCGAGCATTCAAAAAGACTTGGAAGGTCGCACGGTAAGGGCGCAGGCTGGCATTGATCCAAATCGAAAAGGAATGGACATTGCGCAAAGTTATGGAAGCAGCAGCTCATATGCTCGAAAGTACGCGCTTAATGGACTTTTTCTAATCGACGATACAAAAGATCCAGATTCAACGAACGACCACGGTGGTAAAAAAGAGGAATTAACTCCGACACACGTTAAATGGCAAGGCGCAAAAGATTCTTTGGCTAATGGAAAAGTTACCCTAGAGCAAATTAAGTCGGTGTACATTTTAACAGCACAAAACGAAAAACTTCTACAATCATGAACTTTAAATGCAGGGCAAGCGCGCTTGGTCAGATTATGACCAACGCGCGTAGTAAAAACGAGACTTTATCGCAAACGGCAAAAAGCTATTTGGAAGATTGGTACAAAGAGCAGATTTATGGCGTAAAAAAGCAAATTAAATCTAAGTACATTCAAAAAGGATTGGCGCTCGAAGATCAGGCAATCGAGTTTTACTCAGTAGCAATGGAAAAGGATTTTATGATTAAAAATCTAGACCATTTTGAGGATGATTTCTTTACTGGAACTCCTGATTGTTTCCACGATGGAATAGTATACGATTTTAAAACGTCGTGGGACTGCTTTACATTCCCTCTGTTCGACGATCAGCCAGATACTGGATACTTCTATCAGCTTCAGGTTTATATGCATCTGACGGGCTTAAAAAAGGCCAAATTGGTTTACACGCTTCAGGACACTCCAGATTTCTTGACTTTCGATGAGCCAGTAAGCTATTCCCACGTGGAAAATCAATATAGAATTAAGGAATTCGATATTGATTACGATCCGCAGGTGATTGAATCCGCAAAGGAAAGAATTATGGAGTGCAGAGAATATCTAAAAAAGCTAATGTTATGAGCGATATAACGATGTGCGAAGGCATAGATTGCCCGATACGGAGTAAATGCTACAGATTTACAGCGATTCCTAATTACTATCAATATTATTTCAATAAAACTCCATTTGAATACGATTACTGTGATAAATTTATTTCAAAACAAGAAGAAGAAGATTTTAACATTAAGAAATTTATAAATACTAGAGAAGATGGATGGAACGATGTGTACGGGGACAGATTGTCCCAAGAAGGAAAATTGTTACCGATTTACAGCAAAAAGTAACGAATACAGGCAAGCATATTTTACTAAACCACCAATAAAAGACGGTAAATGCGAAATGTATTGGGGAAAAGAAGCTGAATTTATTATGAATCAATTAAAAGAAATAATGAAATGAAAGAAACAGCTGTAGATTGGTTATTTCAAAAACTCTGGAATACACCAAAAGATAAACTTACCTGGTATAAAATCCTAATTGATGCCAAGTTTATTGAAAAAGAGCAGATTGAAGAATCCTTTCTTGACGGGTATAAATCACACCCATATTTAGCAGAACAATACTACAAAGAAAACTACGAACAAAAATGACATCACTAACACAAGAACAAAAAGACGAAATTGTTAGACAATACAGGCTAAAAATTATGAATAAAAACATAGCCAAATTTCTAGGACTTTCTACCCACGTGGTAAACAATTACATCTACAAAGAATATTTAAAAACCAACGAGCGATCAAAATACACTGGAGAACATTACAAGCAGGCCGACGTGGTAATCGAAATGTATAAAATGGATTATCCTTATAAACAGATTACTGAACGAACTGGATTAACTCACAATCAAATTTGCCAAGTAATAAATCTTACAACTTATCGAAGAAGACAAGGAATAACAATAAAAAATCTTAGAGAAATACAACGTTTACAGGAGCAAGGAATGAGAATTGCTAATATTTCTTACAAGCTAGATTTACCATACGGCCAAGTTCAATACTGGGTTCGCAAGATGCGGTCAGGGGTGTACACAAGTTTACAGTAAGTGTACACCTAAGTGTAAACCAAAATAGGGCTCCATTGGCTCCAATCGCAATAAGTGAACACTTTGAACACTTTTTGACAAAAATGAAAAAAAATAAATTTTCACTGCTCAAAAAAAAATACATTACCGAAAAAAGTGTAAACTTGTAAACCTAAGCGAAAAAAGTGCTAAAAATCGGTCAAATTAAAGAGTATAGGCTATTTTGGGGGTTTACACTATGGTGTAAACTAAGTGTAAACTAAGTGTACACTTTTAGCCAAAAAACACCCTACCCCCCCCTATTTTTCAAAACATTGTAAAAACAAAATGAACGTAACACTAGGCAGAGCAATTAACTTACTGAACTCAGGTTTCAGTGTAATGCCCATATCAGAAGGCAAAAAACCGCTTATTTTATGGAAGGAATACCAGACTAAAAAGATAGAAAAAGCCGAGTTAGAAAGGCTAGAGCCTAAAACCAAGGGTTATGGTATTATTACAGGATTTTATGGTACTGAATGTATAGACATTGACTTGAAAGTATTTCCTTCTGTGCAGGAAGGCAAGAAATTTTGGAATGAGTTTATCGCATTCGTTTCAGATTACATAGACGACTTTGCTAGAAAGTTCGTAATCTATAAGACCATTAACTCCGGATACCACATTATTTACAGATGTGAGAAGGTAGAAGGAAATAGAAAGCTAGCTACACTCAAGGGACATTCTCAGGCGCTGATTGAGACCAGAGGTACTGGTGGATATATTTACATCTACGACAATCAGGTAAGTGAATTGTCCTACGAGGAAATTCAAGAAATATCGGTAGAAGAACGCGATTTGTTGATCAATCTTTGCAAGTACTTTCACTACGAGGAAAAGGTAGAAGAAATAAAGCCAAAAGAGGCTGATTACAGCGGTCTAACTCCTTGGGATGACTATAACCATAGGAACAAGGCTTTGGACCTCTTACAAGGCGAATTTATAGCAATTAAGCACCTGTCTGATCGCATTGTTCTACGCAAGTCAGAAAGCAAGGACGCTTTGCACGGATTTATCTACAAGGATACTGGTCTGTGCTACCTATTTACAACGGCGACGATCTACCCTCACGAGACACCACTTAGTCCATTTGCGATTTACGCTTGGAAGTTCTTTAGAGGAAATTACTCTGAGGCTGCGAAGGAATTATACAAGGAAGGATACGGAGAGCGCAAAATCAGGAAAGTTGAAATTGAGAGAATCGAGATTCCAAAGGAGGAATTGATTTTCCCTATAGAGGTATTCCCAGAAGAGTTGCAGAATTATATTCTGTTAAATCAAAAGACTCTAAACCATTCTATCGATTATATGGGATGTTCTTTGCTGTGGTACATTGCTATCTGTATTGGAAATTCATGCAAGGTTCAGGTGAAGACAGGCTGGAAGGAATCGGTAAACATTTGGCTTGGATTAATTGGTAAGGCTGGTCTTGGTAAAACACCTAGTATAAATGCGGTCATATTCCCACTTTCAAAGAAAAACAGCTTTGAAATTAAGCACTATCAAAACGAGTATAAAAAGTACAAGGAATACGAGAAGCTTAGTACTAAGGAGAAGAAGGATGTAGAGGAAATTAAGGAGCCTGTAAGAAAGCAGATTATTGTGAACGATGTAACTGTTGAAGCGTTGGCTGATCTACACGAGGAAAACGAAGTGGGGATCGCAGTATTTAAAGATGAGCTAAACGGGTGGATCAAGGATATGAATAAGTACAAGCCTGGATCTGATCTCGAGTTTTGGCTATCATGCTGGTCTAATCAAGAGGCAATTATGACTCGAAAGACTGCAAAAAGTAGCTTTATTCAGTCGCCTTTGATTCCTGTACTAGGTGGTATACAACCTGGAATTTTCTCTCAGATATCTACCTTGGAAAACAAGGACAACGGATTTCTAGATAGATTGCTTGTATGTTACCCTGACAAGGACATCGAGCATTATAACCGCAATGCGATTGATCAGGAAGTTTTGGACTGGTACGAGGCTTATATGAGCCAATTCTACAACTTGATTAGAAAAGATGTATTGCAGTTAAATAAGTTTGGAGAGATTGACCCTAGAGTGATACGATTTGATTCTGAATCAGAAAAAGAATGGGAGAGAATCTTTAATAACATCACAGATATGCAGAACTCAGACGATATTTCTGAGTATGTAAAAAGTATGTTAAGTAAGCAGAAAGCTTACATACCGAGATTTGCTCTGATTATCAACTCAATAACAGCATACAGCAAAGGCGAAGGTTTTGACTGGGTAAGCAAAGATAGTTTGCTGAAGGCAGAGAAGTTAAGCAACTACTTCATTGCAATGTCTAAGAAAATTAAGGTTAACTCGATTGAAAGCTCAGAGCTTAGTGAAATAATCCGGTCTATGAAAAATGAGCCAATAGAGAAAAAGATTCAGGCAGTTCAGGATGCAATTCCAGACTTCAATAGGTCAGAGCTTGCAGAATTGCTAAATGTTAGTAGAACTACAATTTATAAACACTTAAAAAAATGATTGAAGCACTAGATGAAATTACAGAAATCCCATTTGAAGTATTCTGGGATAAGTTTATGGAAGTTTGCCCTGGTTATTATGACCGATTTACTACAGAGGTATATTGGGTAAAAATGAGAGAGGCGAATAGGATTCTAGCATTTGATTACCTATGCAAGTTTGGTACTGACTACAAGAATCCTTGGAAGCATTTGCATCACTTTGATTTGCCTTTTTAGTATGGAAAAATTAAGTCATATAATGATTCAGGAACCATTATTTTGGGATGGTAATTTTGAAATACCAAAAAGTCCAAAAATGTTAAATGTATCAATAATTAAACCTCAATTTGCATCAAATTTAAACGAATTATTCCACAGCAGACTACCAAAGATTCATTGGAGCAATATAGTAAGAAACAGGTATTATGTTTGTTATGGAGCAAGTTATATGGGGGTCTGGGTTGCTTGTGCAATTTGGAGTAGTCCTGTTAATCAAAGTTTTGATATTGAAAAAACTATTGAATTAAGAAGAATGGCAATATCAAATTTATGCCCAAAGAATACGGCTACTTATTTGATTAGTAAAATGATAAAGGATATAAAAATAAAATATCCATTAGTAAAAAAACTAATTTCATATCAGGATACTGAAGTTCATTTAGGTACAATTTATAAGGCTTCAAATTGGTTCATTGATGCAGAAACAAAGTTTAATTCATGGAATAAAACAAGAAAAAGATCAAAGGATCAAAGTCAATCAGATAAAATTAGATGGGCTTACCTAATTAATTAAAACTATGAAGCCACTAGACAAACTTAAAGAACTCAAGCTAAACGCTAGTATCAGAGATCATCCAAATGTACCTAGATATGCAATAGCACTACCTAAGTACGAGGATAAGACGGCAAACGGGCTAACTAAATGCGTAATTGAATACCTACAGCTCTCTGATCACCAAGCAGAGCGAATCAACACAATGGGTAGACCTATCGATAACAGGAAGCAAGTTACAGATGTGATAGGCAGAACCAAGACCATCGGGTCAATGACCTGGGGCAAATCTACGGCCACCAAGGGATCAGCGGACATTTCAGCCACAATACACGGTCGGTCAGTAAAGATAGAGGTTAAGATAGGTAAAGACAGGCAGTCCGATGACCAGAAAGTATATCAGGCAAACATAGAAAAATCAGGTGGTCAGTACTGGATAGTAAAAAACTTTGATGACTTCATAAAAAAATATGACGAATTCCTAGAAAGTTTAAAATCAAACAATTAATATTACTTCACAAACCAAAAAACAAATGGCAAATTTATCAGAAATCTTCCTAAAGCAGGAAACCCTAGAAACTCTATTAAACACGGTTAAGGCAAAAGGCCTTAAAGGTGTTTCATTAACCATCTCAATGAACGATGAGGCGAACGAATGGGGACAGAACGTAAACTCTTATGTATCCCAATCTAAAGAGGACAGAGAGGCTAAAAAACCTAAATTCTGGACAGGTTCAGGCAAGGTGTTTTGGTCTGACGGGAAGCCAGCTTTATTAGCAGAGAAGAAGGATCAAGGTAATGTAAGTAAAAAAGAATATGCCGAGAAGGAAAGCAACGCCCTCCCGTTCTGATTACCAGCTTAAACGTAGATTTATAAATAAATTCAATGAGTACACCCCGTGGCAGGATATTGGTCACGGGGAGTGGCTCTCACTACAGGACGTGCAGGATAAGATTAAACTCCTAGTTCAAAATTATAGAAACAAGCACGTTGAAGTATGGTTTGAAAAAGACGGTAAACTACTAGATTACAACGGAAATGTAACTAACGAACCAATAAAATTTATTCCAAAATGAAAAGGCATATTTTACAGGTACTTAAATTTATAAATGTAGCATTAGGATTTATTAGCTGCTTATATTTAGTTTCTAAGTCGCTAGGTATGTTCGCATTGATAATTGCTCTTTTCATTACTTACTTAAACTTAAGAATTGATGAAATACTCGAAAGAACAGATTAAAAGAGCAGTACGTTCGTGCGTATTCTGTGAAAGAAATGGCATAAAGGCTGATATGGAAATGGAAGATCACCCAGATGCTGGAGACATCTTTTACAACTATTTCTGTGGTGTAGCTGAACCTAGACTAAGCGAATTGCTACAGAACCCTCGGTATATACTGAAATTAGAACTAATACAAAGACACCTAACACACAATTACAAATGATTAAATACAATATTAAGGATATGAACTTCTATGTAGATACTGAAACTGGTGAACTAGTTATTGAGACAGTAGAAGTTGATACTAAAATTGAAAATCACATAGCCATTGAGCTACTTGAAATTCTAAGACAGAAACTCTATTTACATAGAGAACAAAAAGAAAGTGTAATTAAAAGATTCTTTAAATGACATTTCACGAACAAGTTTATAAAATCCTAAGCGAGATCACGGAAATGCTGGTATCTAAGAACCAGAAGTACGGCAATTCAGCTCTGGAGCCTCTAGGTGTTTTTAGTCAGTTGTCCGCAGAGGAAGGACTGCTTGTCCGGATAGACGATAAGCTAAAAAGGATTAAAAACGGTTCTTTGGAAAAAGACGATGAAGACGTTATAAATGACCTAATTGGCTACCTTGTTTTATTAAAAATTCAGGCAAATAAAGACAGTAGTTTTGACGAATTAGACGGCTCTCACAACTGGAGAGACATAAAGAAAAAGCAAGACCTTATTAAACAAATGCAACAAGAATTGAGAGATGAAATGATTTAAGGTAATTAGTCAGGTGGCGGAATGGTAAACGCAGAGATTTTAAAGTTTAGACATCACTATGATTAAGTTCAGAAGTTAGGTCTAATGCTCTAAACAGGTTCGAATCCTGTCCTGACTACAAAAGATTAACTAAAGTAAAAAGCTCGATATTGACCATTAACTTGGAGGTATCAGTCCTATCGAAAGCAGGTGAAGCTCCTGAATGGTTAATCTTTTAAAACAATAGTCAGGTGGCGGAATTGGTAGACGCTATATGTTTTGGAAGGAGATATGAATAGAACCTACCCTAAACCAAATAAAAGATTTTACAGGTTCGAGTCCTGTCCTGACTACTATGAATAGAGCTGTTGAGTTAATTACTCAAAGGAATGCAGACAATGGAGATGAGCGACCCATCTATTTATTTATAGTCAGGTGGCGGAATTGGCTGCCAAGATAGCGGACTCTAAGGAGCGTCTATCACAGGTTCGAGTCCTGTCCTGACTACAAAGTCTAAGAGTAATTACCTTAGACCTGGGAGGTTCGAAACTCTCGAATGACTATGGTGTAATGGTGCACAGAATGATAAAGTATGAGAATGGGCAGTAACTCGTTGAAGAAATTGATTTCAGGATTAAGGTTCGAACCCTTATTAGTCAGCAACTTAGTCAGGTGGCGGAATGGAAGTCAATGGGTGGAGATTGGGTGGAAGAGATACCAATTATTCATACAGGTTCGAGTCCTGTCCTGACTACTAAAATAACTTCTTAGACACGCCGATTTGGTGTGTCTTTTGCATTGGTTGGAATTGGTAAGTAAACAAGTACTTGTTGTCCAAATAGGAAACATTTGCGCTTGGTTGCAAAAGCGAGTTAACGCCAGCTCCTAAGTATATACCTTTAGGCTTTACCACGATAGTCTCGGTTTTTGTTTCGGTTATAGTATTAGTTACCACTGGTAATTTATAATCGTTCGTAGCGGTCATTTTAAGCACTTCTCCGAGGACTTCTCCGCTAACCCTAGTACTTCCATACTCAAAAGGAAAAGATGTCTCAAAACGGCTTATTTTAGGCTTAAAATCGATTAGCACCGTATCCCTCAAAACTTGCGTTTTTATCCTTGTTTTTGGGACGTAAATCGTATCTGTTAAAGTAACGTAAAGAGTATCCGTTTTGACCTCTACTTTTTTTTTGTAAACTATTTCAATTTCTCGTTTTGGGAACACTCCAAAAGCCAAAATAACGCCTATTAAAAACGAAATTGTAGCAATTCTTATCCGTTCGTCGTCCAATAACTTTCTCATTCGTATACGTCAATTTTTTCGTCAATTAATAAGTCATTTAAATGCTTTTGGCATTCCTTGTAAGCTTTGTATTGTTCCTCGTTTAAATCGCTATATTTTAACTCAGTCCGTAAATACTCCAAATGGTCGTGTAAAATAGAGCGCATCGCAGCACCTTGGCTTGCGTTGTTGTATTCATTCCGCTCCTTTGGTAGATTATAAACTAAAATCGCTTTCATACTATTCCTCTATATTCTGCTTTTGCGTCAAAACAAGGGCAAGCCTTTTTCGCGTTAGGGAAATCCCTATGCCCTTGGATAATCAAACACTTGTTGTCGCTCCATTTAATGACCTCATTTATGCACAATAAAATTGCTTTTTTTTGCGCATCGGTTCGGTTGTCCAATGGTTTGCCAGCTCTATCTACTCCGCCGATGTAGCTAATATGTACAGTTTCCTTATTAAACCCTCGAACTCCGTTTGCAATTCCGTTAAAATCAAGGAGCCTGTGAATCGTTCCGTTAGGCTCGATTAGCAAATGATACCCAGGCGATTTCCAACCAAGAGAATCACGCCAATAGCGCTGGATCGCTGCAACGGTTGCCGTTTGTTGACTTGCGGTGCAGTGAATTGCTATGTATTTGATTTGTCGCTTCATCTTGTAAATTTATTATAAATCCATCATCACGTTAAACGGCAATTTGCCAAACTCTAGCGTAATTCCGACTCCAATAGCTGGCTTTTTTCCAGCCTTAGCGTAAGCCATTGCATAACTATTCCTATCTATGCCACAACCTACTTGCTTTCCAAACAACTTGAAGTTTTTACCAACAGCAAATTCAGTGTAAGCCTCTGTATGTCGATGCCCTTGGATAGTAGAAATTAGATCAGATTTAGCCCTAGCTATCGCTCCGCCTTGCTCTCCGTGTACGTAAAGATTGTCGTACAATGTGTATTCCTCAACAAAATCCCATTGAGGTGTTTCTAAAACTTCTTTATAGGTCTTAATCCACTTTTTGGAAATTCCAGCAGTATAGGCTTTTCTCATTACCAATCTGTCGTGATTTCCAATTATGACCGTAGCCTCTGGAAATGCATCTCGCCAACGTTTAATCCTTTCTATCGCAATGTTTAACTCATCAACCGCACTCAATCCATCAGGGTCCGTTTCGTGATAAGAAGCGTAATGATTATCAATTACGTCACCTAAGAAAACTACTTTATCACATTTGTATTTTTTCTTTTGCTCAATACAAAAATCTAGGTATTCGTCTAAGCAAAAGGGCTCGTGCAGGTCACCAATTTCTAATACCCCCCCCTCCGTTCGTGCGTTTCTTAATCCTTGTATTAATTCCCATTCCTGGCGATTTAATCTCGGTCTGAATTCCTCCATTTATATAAGTAGGCTTGTTACAATTGTTTTGAGTAGGTCAAAGAATGACCCGACGGAATGCTCCGGTAAAAAGAAAGCGGCAACACCACCGACAACAATTAAAAAAACCGCCCAGATTCCTAGACGGATAATTTTTGATTTATCTTCCTTGACCACGATATTTCTTCGGCTTTTGTTGCGACTTACTAAACGACTTTTTTGCCGCTCCGTTTCTACGCTTTCCAAACGATGTTGGCTTTAAATTTTGAGCTGCTTTTTTCATTTCTTAAACTTTGCCCAAAGTTTTTTAATATCCTCCAGAAAATATTCGCTTTTTTTGATTTGCTCCCATAATTTGATAATCAAACCAAGAAATGTCAAAAGTAGAATAAGGAATTTTAAAGCTTCATTCATATCAATAATCGAGGCAAGCGTTCCGATTATTCCTAAGCCTAAAACTTGTTCAAATGGAGGGACGTGGTTCATTTCATTAATCGCTAATCGTTTACCAAAAATAAGTCATTTTAAATCAATAAAAAAAGCGCTATTTATAGCGCTCTAAATTGTTGGTGGTGGTTTACCATTACTTTTCGCTCAACGCCTCAAATAACGGCGCCAAAACAAGTACTGTGAACCCTTTAGCCTTGACCTTTTCCTTGATTAGATCAGCATCGCTTTTGGTCATCTCGATTTCGCCCTCAGAATAGTAAATCTTCTTCGCCAACTCGTAAACTCGAATTGGGTCGTCTTTCTCTTCTGCGGTAAATAGAGCGTTTCCAATAAGCTTGCTTAATAGCATTGGTTCGCCTTGCATTGAGTTGCCTTCGATGTCTTTTAATTCAATCGCTAAATTGACTTTCATATAATGGTGAGGTTTAATTTATCGGCAATATAGGAATAAGCTTGGTCGTTTGAATTATCCCAGTTAGAATAATCGTCTCCAGCCATTGTGATGTTTCCCTCAGCTAGGGATTGACCGATTACCAAAGGCGCTTCCTCTGTTGGTTCACCGCTTGAGCAAAGCTGGTAATAAAACGTGCAAGCCGTTGCCAAGTTGTCGTTAATAATGTAGGCGTTTAATATGTTCGCCTCTTGGCTTTCGCCGTTTTTCCAGATTAAAATAGGTTCAATTGATTTCATTTTTATTTTTATTTTAAGTTAAACGCTTCCCATATATACGGCTAAAATGTCGTAATAAAGATTTCCTATTTGTACTCTAATCCATCGGTCTGGTGTTGATGTTCCAGAAACCAAGGCGCGACCCAATAACCAACCGTCCGATGTGCTGCCAGTTGGGTTAGCCGTTCTAATTGTTCCGTTTACGTTTAGCTTGGCCCCGCTATCCGTTGTCGTTCCAATCAAGACGTTGCCGCCTGATGTGATTGCCATACGGTCAGCACCTGATGAAATATCATACCAAACTAATTTCCCTGAAGCTCCAACAAAATTGGCAAATTGTTTATTGCCAATAGATTCTAAATATAAAGATGCAACATTACTATTTGAAATTTTTAAAATTGTTTCTGTACCTGATATTGCATTAGGTATACTAGTCGTTCCAATCCCAACGTTGCCGCCTGAGGTGATAAACATTCTAACTGCATCACTTGTACCAAATGCAAGACCTGATGCGGCAGCATTAATTATATAAGCATTGTTTTGTAATCCAGTATTTAATACGGCACTACCACCAACACCGACATAAAGATTTGCAGTAGAATTTGAGTTAGTCCATAAAGCCGCAGAGTAGGCGCCAGTTCCATTATTTGCTATATGTAGTTTATCGGCTGGCGAAGGTGTCCCAATCCCAACGTTGCCTCCATCAACTTGCATTGCAATGTTATTCGTTGCGCTAAACGTTCTAGTGTATCCTTGAATTACTGCAACATTTGAAGAGTTAGTGCCAATTGCAATTCCGTTGGTTTGGTTTAGACCGCTAAAGTGAGAGACGTAAGTATTAGCCGAGTCTTGAACCATTAATCTAGTTAATGGCGACGTTGTGCCAATACCTACGTTGCCTCCATTAGTTATGTAAGCTACTGAGTTATTACTAGTAACATCAACTGTGGTTGAATTAACCCAAAATGACATACCTCCAGTTCTATCGTAACCAATTGCGGCAAATCTACTTGTTCCTAAATAATTACTTTCAAATACTTGAACAGGAAAAGCAGATTGTAAAAGCATATTTCTTACCCATCCACCAGTCATAGAAACCCCACTACTTGAAGTTATTTGCCCACTAAACCGCCCAGTCCCGTTAACGTCTAGCTTAAATCCTGCGTCTGTCGTCGTGCCGATGCCAACATTTGTCCCATTGTCAAAAACTTGGCTAATTCCAATTGTTGTAGTACCTGTAAACTTTGCTAAATAGTTAGTAGTACCACCTATTCCAGTGTATCCGATTTTATTGTTAAATGTGGACCAATCCGTCGAACTCAACAAGCCATTTTGCGAACCGCTAGCCGTTGCAATTGCAATTGTAATAGTTCCGCTTCCAGTTACTGGAGTTGAGCCGATAGTAACGCCGCTAGTCGCTGAGGATAAGCCGACAGAGGTAACCGTTCCAACGTTAAACGTTCTGTTGGCGCTTAGGTCAAGAGTAGTTCCGTTTATAGTAATTGTCCTAGCACTAGGAACTGCATCCGTAATTCCGTAGCCACTTAAAGTGGTAGGTGTTCCGCTAATCTTAGACCAAGCCAATGAAGTAATCCAAGAAGGGTTGGAATAACTTCCGTCCGTACGAACATCGCCAACAGTCCAAGACCTATTTGCCGATAAATCATAAGCAGTTCCGTTAATAGTTATCGTCCTAGTACTAGGAACGTAAGCCGTTCCAATTACCTGAGCAACCGTCTTATTCTCCCACAAGCCACCAACCTGCAACTGCAATAGCTGTCCAGCCGTAGGTGAGGTAATCTTAACACCTTCGTCTGTGTTGATGTTAGAACCTATCTGAGGTCTAACCACAATCGCTCCGTTATTCTTAGAGTTAACAGCAGCAGCTACTAGAATAATATTGTTAGGAGCAGAAGGAGCCGTTGTTTGAAATGCTCCAGCAACTGTACTTGAAGCATAAAGCAAAGCGCCAGCGGTAAAGCCGCTCGTATTGATTCCAGTTAACTCGCCAAAATGCATTACTTGACCAAAGGCACCGTTGGCTATTGTCTCGCTCGTTACGCCCATAAAATACGAGCTAGGGTAAGTTCCGTTAGCTAAAAACGGCTCAATCAAAATGTGACCACTTGCGCCATTTGTCCCTGCAAACCTTACCGCAGTACCTTTTGGAATACTTGAACCGCTCGAATTCTTTACATAAAAGAAAACGTCCTGTCCAATGTGTTGCAGCGTGCCGTTCATTATTAGTGCCGCGGTGCTTCGTGAATCGTCCCAGTAAATCGCGCCTTGGTCAACTGGTATATTTGTAGGGGTTGTATCTAGCGTAACAAATCCAGTTTCTAAGCCATATTCGCCAAGCTCAACGTTTGCAGTCGCTCCGGTATAAGGGACATAATTGTTAGTACCTGGAGGATTAACTGGGTCTTGCCCTTCAGAAACAACAAAGCCAGGAGTAGCCGGTTTACTGCCATCCCTTACAACGCTCGCTCTGTATTTGCTAATATTTACGTCTGCCATTTATGTAGTTGGTTCAATTCCTAAATCGTAAAGCTCAATTTGTGCCGTTCCAGTTCTGCAATCTAATTGATAACTAACAAGCGCCCAATAACGTCCATTAAACAAGAACGAGCGGAATGGGTCGATTGGTCTACGTTCTAAAGTTGCCAAAACTCGGTAATTGGTTCGCCCTTTCAAGTTAGCCAATTCTTGCACGATAATGTCTAACAAAGGTAAGGATTCTACACCATCTCTGCTCCACTCCTCAGATACTGGATTTCCAGTAGTAAGCAACTGAATAGCCGAAGCGGAATTGCTAGTAATCGCATCGCCAATGTAGGTATTATAATCCGGATGCACGTTTGCGTAAGGCGAACCAGTAATACCCTTAACACCCAATTTAGAAAGTGACAATCCATCCGTTTTTTCAATCTTTAGCGAAACGTCATCGTATCTAATAACGTATCGGTTTGCCGTTCCTCCGTTGCAAATCAATTGATAAAGCCTTAACTCAACCTCTCCATCTGTAGGAACTAAAACGTTATTAATCGCAATGCTATTCCAAACGCTTCCTGTAGTTACTGCAAACTGCATTACGGTAGCCGTCGGAGTCCAAGCGAAAGTCGTAGAGCTATCTCTATATAAATATTGATTTCCAACCTTGAGCATTATTCCAACTGCGTGCGTACCAACTCCAGGCGATATAGGGAAAGCAGAGCCAACGCGCTCAACCATATATTTAAAGGTCAAAGAAATAGTATTAGCAGTTTCTTGAGCGATTGTAATGGCGCCTCCGGTACTATTCGTATTCGCCGAAATCCAGCTAATATTTGGGTCGCTAATTCCAGCCGTTGTGGTTGTTGTCCAAATTTGGCAATACTCACCGCTTCCATCCGCCACATATTGAACTAAAGCAGTTGCACCACTCGGAACGCTACTTGGTTGGTTGCTAGGAATCGCGCGAACGTAATCCCAAAGCTTTAGTTGATATGTATTCGGATAAGTTGCCGCCGCACTGCTAAAATTCCATTCCGTAGATTCAAACTTAGCATCGAAAACTCCTCCTTGCGAATCCTTGTCCAAAATACCAAGGTTTAGAAACGCGTTAAACTCGGTAAATACTCTCCTTGCCGTTTCCTCTGGCCGGTTAATGTCCGCGTTAATATCGTCACCGTTGATAATCGTTTCGCTCAATAAAAGCTCTTGATTAGGACCAAACGTAAACGCTTGATAAGCAACTTTATTGTATTCGTTTAACCTGATAACATAAAACTTGTCTCTCCACAAGAAAACCCGAGCCAAGAAAGGATTAACCATCCGCTCAATGGTATCTTTTAAATACAATTGCTCGTTTTCAATCCTTACTCCGTTCGTAAACTTAGCGGTCTCTCCATCGGTATAAATAGCATTTAAAGGGACGTTAAATTGTCTGAATGGCGTAATACTATCATCCATTCTAGTTTCGTGTATGTTAACTCCAACGAAAACGTCTCGCTTGTCGATAAAGCTTTGATTTAAACCACCAACAATTGCTGAAAGACCTTGAGTTCGTGGATCTGGCCAGCTAGAGAAGTTTGAGCGAATAGAATCCAAGCCTTTTAAGCCGTCAATTGCAGTAAACTCGAAAAGCTTAGGCCCACTCTTGAATTGGCTTGTAATAAAGTCAGGTGCAATAAATCCTGTAAAGAATGGTTGAATACCTTCAAAGAACAAATAGTTAATTTTACTAGTCCCGCTTGTCGCTCCAATTACAAAGGTATTGTTTCCAAATGCTATACTTTCAAATGTAGCATCTGAAGCAGCTGGTATCGCAGTCCAATTAATAGCGTTTGTGGAGTAAGCTATTCGGTTAGTTCCAAAATTAGTAACTGCAATAAAATATCCGTTGCCATAAGCAATGTCATATATTTGGCTTATAAATGGGCTAGTATTACTAATCCAAGTTAGGCCATCTGTAGAATAATGATTTCCTACGCTAAATTTACCATCAGCATAAATAATTGTTGTAGCACTAAAAGTAGTAGGCTGTTCATCCCAATTAATACCATCATAAGATGTGAAAGTTGTTCCACCTGGAGAAGAATCACAAACCGCAACCCAAATACCAGCTCCATAAGCTACACCGCTAAATGTTGGATTAATATTTGTTGGTCTTGATGTCCAAGTAATACCATCCGGAGACGTCATTATTAGATTAGTGCCAAACCTAGCAACAGCCACAAATAAACCATTTCCATAGGCAATATCTTGAAACCACATTGCCTCGGTTGGAGTTCTTGAAGTCCAATTTATACCATTTGGAGATGTTGCAATAAAACTTGTTGGCACTCCACTAACATTGGCAAATCCTACTCCAACAAATTGACCATTACCAAAAGTAACGTGAGAAATACCTAAATCAGACAATACTAATGTCCAATTAATTCCATCTGTTGAGTAACGAACTGTTGAAAAACATCCTACAAAAATATTATTACCAAAAGCCATTCCTCTATATCCTCCAGTTGGAGAAGCTGCTTGCCAATCCGTAATATCGTTGTTAGTTCCAACCTCAGACAAAACAACCTTCCAAGTTCTGTTACCGCCTACAAGAAACTCGTTAAAAGCGCCAGTTTCTCCAGCAATTGTAAAGTCTACAGAGGAGCCTATAATCGTCTCTAGCGGATCGTTACCCGTATTGCCCCAATTGTATCTTATGTCATTGATTTGCAGAGGAATAACATCTCCTGAATAGCCAGTTCTTAGAATTTGCAAGTCCCAAACGTTACCCCCGTAATTCGTAGCATACCCCCCCTGGTATTTCAACCCGTAGTCATTGACTGGCACGTTTTGACCCGTTAAAACAACGTAAATTTTAACGTCTTGGCTTGGCATCGTGTAGCTAAACGAAAGCTGAGGAGACAAGAACGTGTTGCTAGGAGATGAATACCACATTGCAGTGTGGAATCCAGAATCTGGAGCTACCGCAATAGTTAGTACATCGCCCTCGGTATAGAATTCAGCCGGAGCGCCTCCGTTAACTGTAATAGTTCCAAGTCCTTCTCGAACTGAAAGTAATAACCTATAATCGTTAGCCATTATCCTTTATTTATTCTGTTATTAGCTTGACCGAAAACGTAAACCAAATCTTGACCTCTTACTACTAATTCTCCGTTTAAATCTCTTTGACTTGCAAACATTCCACCTTGTGCGCCACCTCCTGCAAAGCTAGATCCTCCGCCAACACCACTAGAGCCTACAGAGCTACCTCCTCCACCGCCACCTCCTTTAGAACTACCTAAACTTTTTGCTTTTGAACTTACAAATCCAGCTAATGCAATTAAGGCAACACCAGCAGCAATAGCAGCAACAGGATTTAGTGTTGTTAAAGCCTTTTTTATACCTTCAATTGCTAAACCAGCTCCAATTGCTAATTGTCCAAGTTGATTTAATATTCCTGCTAATCCACCAAGTAAAGCTGCTCCAGCAGATTTTATAACATTACCACCACTAGCTAAAGCATCACCAATTGCAAATGCTACATCTCCAATTGTATTTTCAGTTCCTTTTTCTAAAATTTGGAATGTATCATCAATAAAAGCTTGTGTTTGAATTAAACTAGTAACAAATGTTTCTAAAGATTTAAAACCATCTGCTGCTCCATTTGCAATTGCAGCGTAAAATTGTTCGACACTTATTCCACTTCCTTGTAAAGATTGAACAAAAGCTTGATTTGCTTGGGTAATTGCTGCAACATTTTGAGTATAAATACCACGAGTTCTTGCAACACCAGATTCAATTGAAGTTAACTGTTTTTCTACTCCATCAGAAAAAGCTTGTGTTCTTTCAAGTTTAGCAGTATCTAAAAAATCAAGTTTAGATAAATCCTCAAAACTTCTCTTTAATTCATCATTTGCTTTTGTTTGTTTTTCTGTACTTGAAGTAGCTTCTTTAGTAAATACAGCTCCATTTTGAAGCTCTTTATTAATTAAAATATCAAGATCAAGATTTGATTGTTTAATCTTATTAGCCTCATTAATACTTGTAATTTGCTTTTGAATTAAATCATTTAATTGAGCTTGAATCCCAGATACTGTTAAATCAGTAGCTGCTAATTGACCAGATACTTTTTGTGCAGATTGAGTACTTATTGCTCTGGCTTTTTCTAATTCAATCCTTTTAGCTAAAATTTGATTTGCAGTATCAAGCTGCTCTTTTTCTAAGGTTCTAATATCCTTAGAATTTTGAGTTATCTCATCTGAAAAAGCTTTAGCTTTTGCATTTGCAATAATTTGTTTTGTCAATAAATCATAAGAATCACCAACTTGACCGGTTAAAATTTGTTCTTTAGTAAGATTCCCTAAATATTGAGGATATTGCTTTTGTAATTCATTAACTGCAGATAATCTGTTTTTATCACTTACATTTAAATTCTCAGCTTGTGCAGTTAATTCCCTAAATTTTTGTAATTCCTTTTCGCTATTTGTAACACCTTCTAAAGTGGCCTTATTAACTGAATCTAATGATTTCTTATAGTCATCTAATCTTTCAGATAATGATTTAGCAGCTTCTTCTGATTTAAAAAAACCTTGTTGAGCAAGTAATGTTAAACCTGTAGTTAAAATTGAAACACCTAAAATTAATGCATTACCTGAGCTTAAAATTCCTGTAAGTGCTAATTTTAATTTTGTGCCTAGTGAATCTCCTTCTTTACCTAATCCTGAAAATGATTGAGCTAATTGAGTAATGTTGTTACCAACACCAATAATTCCAAAAGGAGCATCTTGAATAACTCTAGCAAAATCTAATCCTATGACATTGTATTGACTAGTAGCTTTTGATAACCTATCAACTTGAGGAGCCGTTGCTTGTGCGGCTTTGCCTAATTTGTCAAGTTGTGATGTGGCTGCGCTAACTCCGCTTGCTACGCCAGCAACGTTTGCAACAACATCAACTTCTATTCTTGGATTTGCCATTACCTTTTTTCTCTAGTTTACTTGCAATTTCTAACAATTTCTTCGCTTTAGCAAAGTCGCCTGGTGTTGACTCCAATGGCTTAATCTTTTTATCCCAAGGTAAAGGCCACATTTGATCTGGTGAAATATTAGCACCCTTCTTTAAATGAGGCTGTAAGCCAATTATAGCGTGAACTCTCAAAGATTCAATTAAATCTTTTTGGTCTATTTCGTGACCTTTAATCAAAGCTTTTAACTCTTTACGAGATAAAGCAAAAAGCTGATTATAGGGGATTTTAGTCCTTCCTACAATCAGCATTAAGTTTTCACGAGCAGAATAATCCTCCTCTTCGTCGTCTTGTTCGTCAGTTAAATTTTTTTTTCTTTGGTTTCACCAAGACCAAGTTCAAGCAATAAATCTGCTAAAACATCGTTAAATAACTTCATAACGTCTTTTCCTTCAATCCAAATTTTTAACTCTTCCAATGTTACAGGAGTAGTTCCTTTACGAACGCAAGCAACTTTGTGACATTCAATCAATAAAGCATAAATCATTTCGATTTTAGGGATTGCTTGGCCACTAAATGCTTCCGCAATTCCTTGTCCAGTAAAATCCTCAAAGTTCGCCAAAGCGCCCAAATTTGGGTAAAAGAAAATCTCTCCCTCTTTGTAGGGAGCTGAATGGTACTTAGCCATATATTTGTTTTAGGTTGGTATTACGCTGATTACTGGAGCGCCAGCAAAGTCGAAAGTTCCAGAGAAAGATACTTGAGAGTTTCTTTCAGCAGTGATTTCAACAGAGTTCAATTGCGCGTCAACAGTGATGATTTTGTCGCCTGATTCAGTACCGCCAAAAACCAATTCAAATACTTTACCGATGTCTTCCATCAAGTCAAAAGCTGAAAGGTTAGAAACGCCTGTAGATGCAAAATCAAGGTCTCCAGAGAATGAGAATGATCCAGATTTATCACCGCCTTCAAGTCTTACTCCGTAATCGCCTGTGCAATCGTTACGAACGATAACAGACTCATTGGAAATAGAAACTGAGGCTGAAGTTTTGCAAACGACTGGAAGAGAGTTCCACTCGAATGTAAAGAAATTACCAAGTTGATAGGTTGCCATAGCTTATTCGTTTATACAAATATACATAAATTTTTAATTATCAAGACACAAAGAAAACATCCAAAGTGTATGACAGTATTTTTTGGTAAGCTATTTGGCTAGTTCCTTGCTCAATCTGCACCCTAGAAAAGTTTTTACGAATATTAATAGCTTGCAAGTCAGCAGGTAAATTCAAGTAATCTAAAGTCATTTTCTGTTGAATTGCATTTGAAATGTTTTCAGATAACTTCTTACCTCCATTACCTTGAGGAAATTTTGTAACTATACTGATCTGAAACGTTACGTTTTGTCTAATAGAACAATCGTTATTTGTTGTTTCTGACTCGTTTTGATCCGTAATTAAAACGTAAGCTTGAGATCCTTGATATATTGCTGGTACTTTACCAACTGGCAATTCGCTATCGTGTACAGGTATAATTGTACCGCTCAAAGTTAGAGGTGAAATTGAGTTTATAATTGCTACTCGTATATCTGTTGCTATTTCTCTCATTTTAGAGCTTTATTTATTTCATCTACCATATCAGTCACTAAATTGTCAGTATTTCTATAAAATGCTGGCATAAGATAAGGAACCCCAACAATTCTACCCTTTCCATTTCTGTAAAATGTCCTAGCAATAGTTCTAACCTCTTGAGAGTATTCTGGATTAGATAAAATTTCTCTAGCGCTCAATCCAGTACCAAACTCCATCCAAGCCTCCCACTGCTCTCCAGTTGAAGGAACATCTAAGCCCACATTCCAAAACAAACCATTTTCAAAAGCTTTTTTATCAATTTTTTGTCCAATAAAACTTAAATTAATGGTAGCGTCTCCTATTTGATAAGATTTAGGAGAATTTCTAGTGGCTTCAATTTCAATATTAGTGGCAGTTTCAGCTAAAACATCTTTAACTGCTTCAATAATATCGTCCCTTTTTTTATCTAAATCAGATAGAGCCTTATCTAAACCTTTAACTTTTACCGCCATTATACACCCTCCATAGTTATAATGTACTCTTTATGTTGCCTTTCATCGGCTAATTCAATTCCTGTAATACGATAATAATGACCTCGATAAAGAATTTGATATGTTAAACCAGGAATAAATAAATTACGATACTGAATTCTTACAGTATATCTGTTTGGTAATACCATCTGACCTGATTCGTTTTCATTACTACCTCTTGTTTGCTTTACAGATGCAAACGTGATTAAAGAGGTTAACGGAGTAACAACTGTTCCTCCAGCTCCATCAGAAACGTTCTGAAAGCTAATAAAAACTACTTTCTGGTCATATTTTCCAAAGTTTATCATTATACGAAATAGTCTGCTCTATACTTAGTTTCCGCGGTAATACTTGCATTCTGAGCTACTTGCTCCTGAACCGAAATAAGGTTTTGACGTACTGCAAAATCCGTTGCAATTCGTTTTAACATCGCTAAACGCAAATCTTGAGGTAATGGATTATCCTCATTGAATCCAGCTGTATAAACGTAGTTTTGAATTTCAGTTTCGTCCGTAGTCACATCCTCCACCCAAGGGCCAATTGGATATATTCTCTCGTCTTTTTTATTATTCGATATAGTAACATCTCTTTCGACATAAAGCATTCCAGAAGCTTTTTCAGAAGCAATTCTAGCCGCAGGGATTAGTTCGTTCGTAATCAATGTATCCCAATCACTGTAATCAATCTGCATCCAAGACTTGGCCTCAGATAAACTAATTGGCTCCGTTGCTACTTGGTAATCGTAGTCAATGCGCAAAGGTTTTTTTAAGCTCATTTCGTTTTATATTCTTTTTTGTCCACTTTAACCCAAACGGCCAGACCTTTATCGACCAAATAAGTGTCGTAGGTTTTTCCTACGCTTAAAATTTCGCCTTTCTCAAAAGGTACTAAGTCCACTAGTAATTTTATCATAAAGATACTATTTATTTTGTCAAATGTTTTTTATCATTCCAAGGCTCAAAGTCAGACCATAGCCGGTATCCGTGAAATACGTACAGCGAACGGATTAAACCTACCTTTAAACCTAACTCTTTTACTCGCATCGAAAACAGAGAATCAAACGCCAAGCTATTTTCAACAAACCTAATTTTCTTCCAAGTCTTGTACTGAAATGCCATAAAGAACCCAGCAATGTATTGGCTAATCTCTTGGATACCTTCTCCTTGGTAAGACATTGCGATTTCGTAATGATTTCGCACGTTTAGATTGTAGCTGAACTCGTTTTTATGTAGTTGATGTTTAGCCCTTAATCGATTCGTGTAGCAACCAACCAATCCAAACTTATCGCCATCTAAAGCCAAAGCGTCGTGTACTCGCTTTCCCCAGTCTCCAGTTAGATACAGAATATCTCCGTCCTGCATTACAATCCAATCGTCATCCTCAGCGTTTAATGTACTCAAATACTCATTATAGGCTTTACCTATATTTTTATTTAAGTCAAACGGATTAGAGTAAAATATCTTTAAAGTCTGGCCCACGTCTTTTCCTCATAAAAGTTTAAATTCTTATCTGAAGACGGATATCCAAACAAACACTCGCTTGGCTTGGCAATTATTCCAGGAAAGCGTTCCGTTAAATATCTATCCATTTGGTAATCCTTTATTCTAGATTTTACTTTCTCGGTATTAAACCAATAGAAAGATCCAGAATAATGAAAGTCTTGAGGAACGTAAGGAGGGCAAGGCAAAAGCTTGCCGCAGACCCCAGAGAATAGCTTATTAGAAAGGTCTGGAATCGTTTCCAAGTTCCCTTTATAGCTATGCTCAATCCAAAGGTCTAATCCTCGCCAAACTGGCCTTGAAACGCCTTTGCAATGCGCGTAAAACGTAATCCCATCTTTTACGCGTTTGATTGAATCCATAAAATGTACCGACTCACCTAAGACGCGGTTATTTTCCACAAGCTCAATTTCGCAGTCACTCGGCAGAAGCGATTTTAAAGGCTCTAGAAAGGTTTTCCCGTCAATTGCAACCTTGACTACCTTCTTGCCATCAAAGACGCTCCAATAGTCTTTTAATAGCCTTAAATTGAGCCTGTGGTAATGCGTTATTTGTCCGCCGTAGTAAATGAAGTAAATTAGATTTTTTGGAACGTTAACGCCCATACAGTTGGAGTTTTTGGTTTCTCAATTAGCTTATATCCAAACTTTCTAAACATTGCTACCCATTGCGTTTCGCTTTTGATATTAATGTGTCCCCAATCCTCATCGAAATCTGTTTTGTGAGGAGTTGAAGAAAACAAAATAACGCGTGGTTTTACGGCCTCTAGAGCCTTCGAAATCTCTTGGTCGGTCATATGTTCAGCCACCTCAATCCAAAGCATTAGATCAGCCTCTTTTGGCTTCTGATAGACCTTTAGCAATGGGTAATTCTCCTTGCAATAATCTCGATGCGCCTTGAATACATCTTGGCCAATAATGTTAAATCCTTCTTGCCTTAAAACCTCGGAATAAACACCTGTTCCGCATCCGTAATCTAAAACGCTTTCTGCGTTAAACTTCTTGCAGTAATCTGCTACTGATTTAGCCAAGCCAACAAAATCCGCATTGTCCATTGTTAGGTTTAGCGAGTTTAACTCAGCCTCCAAAAATTCTTTATCTGTTAATTTCATAGTTTAGATTTCTCCACAAGTTTTACAATTCTTTTTATAATGCATTGGGCATTGCGTACCATCGTTGTTACAAGGCTCTTTCTCGAAATAAATAGGTAGCCCCCCTGGTTTAGTCAAATACCGCTCGCAACTCATTTTAAGTTTGCATCGCTGCGGTTTACAAAGCGTAAAATCAGCCATATTTTATTGTTTTATTTTTAAATTAAATCATTTTCAATGTGTTATACAAAAAAAGGCGGGAAAAATTCCCGCCCTTTTACACTAAACACTAAACACAAACAAAATATTAAGTAGTTTCAAGAAGTGCCTTCGCAGCAGCGAAAGTTCCTTTAACCAATACTGGAGTGTCGTTAGCAGAGATAAACTGCACCAAACGCTGCTCGATTCTTACAGTCTTCAAGTTGTCGATGAAGTCATCGCCAGACTCTCCGATAGCAACCTGCAAGCCGCTTCTCAAACGTACGTTGATAACTGAAAGGTCACCACCTACGAAGTCAGCAGCAGTTCCAGTCAAAGCGTTGGTTGGGATGATTTGAACTCCCCAAGCGTTGATACCACCATTTGCGTTGAAAGTAACGCCAGCAGGTAGGATATATTGCTTGTCAGCATCCTTCTCAGAAAGCATAACGTGGTAAGCACCAGTCTCAACGAATACGCCGTTAGCGGTTCCGTTAGCAGCTTTAACCTGAGCGATGATTCCGTGGATAACATCCCAGTTAGTAGCGCTTTCTACTTTACCAGCCATAGTAGCTCCAGTGAAAGTAGTAGACTTAGAAAGCAAACCAGCAAGCTGAGGAGAAGTACCGTTACCAGTAAACAATTGGTTTTCGATTACAGTCTCAACACGCTTAACTCCATTGGATTGGATGTAAGAAGCCAAGTAAGCAGCATCTTCCAACATTTCCATAGAAACTTTCATGTGAACACCAATCTTCTCAACCTTAGCTCTCTGCTCCTTGTACTGAACGTCGATTTGAGTTTTCTCAACACCTTCACCAATCATTACTGGAGTTCCCTCCTGATCGTATTCTTCAACCCATACTGCGTACTGAGTTCCGATAGCTCCAACAGATACGTTAGAAAGGTAAGTCAACAAACGCTGACGGATCGGAGAAACAACACCGGTAAACTCGGAGATAGTTACTTGCCCAGAAGAAGCTTCGTTAGCGATTGTAGAAGCCAAAGTAATTGTTCCTACTGCCTTCTCGCTGATTTCGAATACCAAAGGAGCTTTCAAACGAGAGTTTGGCTCGTTCTTCAATCTTTCGATTTCTGCTTTTACTGGAGCGTAAGCCTTCATAAATGCGCTCTTAAAATCTTCAGCATTTACTTCTTTCTCTACTGCACTCTTCTGAAGAGCGATGTCAAGCTTGTCAAGTTGCTTTTGCATTTCTGCTGCCTCTTCCTTGCTTACTACGTTGCTGAAAGATTTCAACAAAGACTCTGCCTTTTCGAAAGCCTCATTAGCTTTTACTTCGGCGTTGCTAGCTTTTGCCTTAAGGGCTTCACCAGCTTCTGCGATCACCGCTTTAACGGCATCCAAAGTTAGATTTTCCATGATTCAAATTGTTTTTTAAGTTCGTTTATAGTTAGTTTCTCAACATCAGCGGCTTTTGTCTCTACCAAAGTAGCTTCAGCTGGCTTTAGCATTTCCAAAAGTGATTTAAGTTGATTCTCTAATTTCTCAATTAATTCGTCAGTTGCATCTGAAGTCTTTACAAACTTCTCAAGTCTTGTTAAATACTCAAATGCATCCGCCTCGCTTTTAAGGTCGATAAATGTAGTCTCTGGATTAGCTCCCAAGAATTGAACTGCTGAACCCTCGTACATCATTACTTCCTTAATCAAATTCGCCTTAGCTTGGTCATCGTACATTTCCTTAATTGTACGGAAACCAAACGAATGTTGGTTAATTAATTCAGATTCAATCATTTTCTGAAAGTCCTGACCAGCCGCATGGCTACCAATTTTTGCCTCGTATCTTAGACCCTTCTGGTCTTCGTAAAGATTGGTAATTTTTGCGACAACCTTATTCTTATCGTGATCTAGAAGATACTTAATCAACTGCTTTCCTTGTGGGCCACGCTCCATTACAGTCTTGCTAAACGCTCCTGGCTCTATCACATCTCCATCCAAATCCTTATTGCCGAAAACTGCAAAATAGCCAGAAACAATTCCTTGTTTCATATCGCTATCTTGAAAACCCTGATTAAGTCCTTTTAATATCATTCTAGTGTCGTTTTCCTTTATTTCGCCTAGCTCCCTAAGCTTTCTTTTACTCCAAGCTAGAGCGGCTTTACCGCCCCAAGCATCGTACATCAATAACCCGCATCCTTCAGAATAAGACGTGGAGGTCTCCAAATCAACCTCGTGTCTGCTCAAATACGAATACATCCTTTTAATCGTATCCAAACTAATAGCCTCGCCGTTAGCGAGCTGGTTGGCTCTTTGCTTCCCAACGGGCGTTCCGCAAGGTCCCCATCCATTCTCCTCAACGTATTTCAAAACGCGTCTAGCGTTGTTTTTTACCGCTTCTGGATAATCGGAATAACTCTTTGCGTTTTCTTCAGCCATTTAGCTTATTCGTTTAAGCAAATATACAAATAAAAAAAATTAGGAAACAAAATGATTAGAATTTAAAAGCATCAGGGAAATTTCTGCGCGCATATCTTTCAGAAATGTAAATAACTGTACAAGAGCAGTTTATAGTCTGAGCTGGTCCTCCGTTTAAATCTCCAGGCTTATCCATTAAAACCTGAACGCCATTGCTATTAAACACAAATGGTTGGTCAAATCGAATCGGCTTATTCTGAGCTAAAATGTGCTGAATCCTTGGCTCCTTAGCTCCTCCGTGAATCCAAATCTTCCACAACGGAGTTCCCATCTCATTTGACCATTGGATCGCGGACTGATGCTTCCCTTCGTTATATGCTCTAGTCGATTCCGTTCTAGCAATCGCTCTAGCTCGCTTTATATCAGGAATCTGCTCAAGTAACCTCTGCTCGATCTGTCTCGGGTTCAATCCTTCCTGAATACCCTGAGAAACAATTTCGTTTACTCTTTTCTGAGTAGTATCCGTAACCTCAAATATCAGCTGACCTAGATTCTGTATTACCCAGTTCTTTATGAACTCAAGCCAAGTTGCAAGAAAGAAATTGTCAGGCAAAAAACCTTTCTGCTTATTATCCTGCCTTATCCTGTTGTACTCCTTAGTCGCAGAATCAACAAATACCTCCTGATAAAACTTAATGTAAGCTTCCTGCATCGGCAACAACGGAACAGTCTCCTTTGCCTGCAATCTTAAAGCTTCAGTAAATATTTTTACACCAAGGCGTTCGTATCTCTTCAAGTCAGCTTGTGCAGACCTTCTTACCTTGGCGTAATTTATCTTTCTCATTTCTTAGGCTTGGAAATCCACAAAGTCCGTTGCCGCAGTTCCCAACGCCTCTTCGCTAGGAATAACGTTGCTAGGAATCCAATGCACGTCCATCGCAGGATCTTCGCTCGCGTGCCAGTTCAACAAGCTTCTAACCTCGTTTCCTGTAAAGTACGGTGATTTACCGTACGTGTCCAAAATAACCTTCACGTCAGGCTGAAGCTCAGAGAAGCTAGAAATATCGAAGTCAATCACGTAATCCATTCCGTAAGACTTACCCAACCACTGCGTGAACTTCTCCTCAATCATTTGAAGCTGTGGCATAATCACGTCAGTAACCAAAGACTTCTGAGCGTGTTCTAAGTTCGCGTAAGTAGCGTTAGAGCTGAACAATACTGGGTTAACTCCCCACAAACCGCAAAGCGTCTGCAAGTCCATATTCTGAGAGTTGATAATATCCATAGCAACCGGAGACAAACCAATAGCATCGTATCGCAACGGAATAGAAGATGCTACAATCTTATTAAGGTTCTTGTTACCGTTTATCCTCTCATCAATCCGCTCATCCATTTTAGCGCGCTGATCAGGGCTTGGCCAGAACTCTGGATTAGGAACGTTAGGTGAAATAATACCTTTTGCACCACCATTCTGGAATGTCTTCTGCTTCGCCTCGGTAGCTTCGTTATTCGCTTGCAATGTAGTCAAGCCTGCCAAAAGCGGAGGCATACCGCGCAACTGCGCACCGTTCAAATCCCAAGTAAGGTTCGTGGTTTTAATATGCAATACCTGATCCGCTGGAATAGGAATGTTTTGGTCTCCAATAATCAATTTATAGCCTTGTACAGGCTCAAACATATTGCCAGCTATTATCTCCACATAGTTAGACGGCAAAACGTACATCTCCTTAATCTTGCCCTTATTTAGGCCATCTTGTGGAGCAAATCCGTAAACAAATATTTCGCCGCTAGTATTGTACCATGTTAGCATAGAATCCAAGAATTCAGCCCAAGTCTGCATTGGATTCGGATTCTTAATCAATTGGTTCACAGGATCGGAATAACCAACGTCCTGTAATTCTTTTTTTCTAAACGCTATGCTTTGAACTCTGTTTAACTCCTTTGCGCTATATTTTCCTCCTTTAAACTTTTTAGCCGCTTCTGTCTCCTTATAAACGTAAGTTGGACACTGTTTACCCTTTTCAGCAATTTTTCGAATAATAGAATACACCAAGGCATTACCTTTGTATCCTTTATCGATAAATGTCTGTTGATTTGAGTCGTACCAAACCACAAGCGTAGAAGCCGTGAATTGGCCGTATAGGATTTGATTTAATAGGTTTACATCTGGTTTCTGTGGCGTCGAAATAACCGCTGAATTAATGTAAGACCTTAGAGCCTTTAATAGCATAGCATATTCGTTTTAGCAAATATACTTATTTATTCTTTTCTAAAAATGTAACACCGTAAAACCAAATAATCAGCATGACAGCGCGAGCACTCCAATGCCAACTAATCGGGTTAAAATCCAATGTCACAAATACAATGAAGAAATATGTAAAAATCATTAATAAAATCGAGGCAATTGTTTCTTTTGTCATATTGAAAATTCGAAGTTAGTTTTAACCATTAATTCCGTTAATCCCCAAACAAGCGCGTCGACGCGATCGGGCGATTTTCCTTTGTCAGGGTCAAAGGTAACCATTTGCGACTCTAATATAGGAAAACTTCCAACGTGATATATTTTCCCTTGCTCGTAAAGTGAGTAAACAGGTTCAGCTCTTACGAATTTCCCCTTTGTTGCGGTTACTAATTTTATCCGGTGATTAGTTCCTTGGGATTTTAAAACAGCTTCAACCATGTCGCCGCCTTGGTTTTTCTCAGCTACTATGCAGTCAGCGTTCCAACGAAACGCGGCGTCATTGGCTATCTTTGCCCAATGATTAGGCGAATATTTCCCGCTCAAATCTTCCAACACGTATCCAAAACCTTCGCTATCTTTTCCAACAACAATTAATCCAGTCTCGTCGCTGTTCATGTTGGCCGTTACGGCGGGATCAATTGCAACGATTATTCTTGTTAGATTTGGCGCTTCGCTTATTCGAGTTTTGGCAATTATCTGACGGTTCCACAGCATTCCGTCGGCGTCATCTAACCAAGTCCCTAAAAACAAATGTTCATATCGGGCGGGATTCTCGCGCTTGGTTTTTTCGGCCGCGTTTACAAATGAATCGCTTAAATTTATTTTATTATCTAGGTAAGTCGTGTGAATGTATGTCGTGTCGCTTCGTTTCTTTTTTACAAAGTCGTTATAAATCCAATGCGATTTATAAGCGGGATTCATTACCAAAATAACGCGGTTAAAATTATCCTTTGCTCGTATTGAAAGGTCGACCTTGTCGAAAACGTCCGGATCCGTCAATTCTTCAGCTTCGTCAATTACCCATGTAGAAAGTCCGGCGATCGATTTTAGATTTGCCGTATTAACTCCAGAACTCGTTTTGATCCCTCGAAATAAGATTTTAGATCCGGTTAGCTTGTTTATTATTTCGCTTTGCGTTACTTCAAAGTCCTGAGTTTTCCCCATTACTTCGATTTTATCCAAAAATTCAGGAATAATACTAATAAACGCCGAAACCAAAGTGTAACGAGTAAACAATATAACGTGTCCTTTTTCATATGTTAAATTAAGTAGAAACAGCGCCAAAGTCCAAGATTTTCCCGATCCTCGGCCGCCGGTAATTAAGAAATAACGGGTTTCGGGTTTCTCGTAAAATAACGGCTTATAATCCTCAATTAGTTGAATCATTTTTGAAGTATCTATCTAAACTATCGTTTAGCTCCTTATTAATTATTCTTAATTCTTTAGCGATTGATTCTAGCAAGTCCTCACTAAAAAACCCAAGATCGCTACCGGTTATAAAGAAAGAATAATAACCGTCTATCCTTTCTATCGTTCCTATCTTTTTACCGTTATCCGTTTTGAATCTAACCTCAAAAATCCAATCGTTTATTTTAACCAGTTTTAAATCAATCATTTAAATAAATATTTTGTCCGGTAAAACTTCGCCCGTTTGAGGATCGCCGCCAAACCTTTCTGGAAGCGTTTCGCTTTCTTCTTCGCTTACTACCTTCGCCGATTCGATCGCGATATTTTTCCCGATCCACTGAATAGGTGGCGCGATTTTTTCGCCGTTGGTCGTTACGTCTATTTGCTGCTTCGGTAATCCAAAGCGGTAAGCCAACCAAAGTTTAATCGCTTGTGTGTCACCTTGTTTACATTTAAATAAAAGCGCTTCCCAAATTTCATTTGGCACACTAATCGCGTCCATTTGTTCGATTAGTTTTACTTCTTGGATTTTAGGCTTCCTTCCAGCGCCGGGCCGAGCACCTCCATTTTTCCCCATATTTTACAAAGTTTTGCACGACTGAAAAAAACTGTTTATTCAGTTCATAAATGTAAACTAAAAAAATTAATAAATAATAAAAAAAATAATTACAAAAGCTTGCATACTATTACAAAGTGTTGTAATTTAGTGTAACAATAAAGGGGAAAGGGATAAGCCCAAACCCAAAAAAAAAGTAAAAAAAATAAAAAATATTTCACAAAGTACTTGACTTACATTACAAAACTTTGTAAATTTACTTAACAATTAGAAACAACAACAACTAAACAAAAAAGATCATGAAAACTTCAAACAACAAAATGAGCGACAACACAAAAGCAAACCTTATCGCTTTCGGAATCATGGCTGTGGTTATTATCGTAGGTGTATTTTACGGTCTACAGTTGGACGCAATCGGATATTAATAATGAAGAAAGCATTTAAAGTAATCGGAACAATTTTATATTTTATTATCGCATTTACTCCGATCTTTTTCCTCGGATATTTATTAGGACTAAAATTAATCTAAACACTAAACACTAAACAAAAAACAAAATGGAAAATTTACTAGGTAGTGGAAATACAAAACTAAAGAAAACAGCTTCAGAATTTGGCGTTAAAATATTTAACTTTTCAATCCCTGCCGGGAACGATAAAGCTAGCGGAAAAATTACGTGCCCATTTGCGGGATCTTGCTTGTCGCTTTGCTACGCTAAAAAAGGGATGTACCGTTTTGGTAATGTGGAGCGCGCTTTGAGCAAAAGATATGAAGCAAGCAAAGAAAATGATTTCGTAGAGCGTATCGATATGGAATTAATTAAGGAAACGAATAAAAAACACGGTAAACAAATTTACGTTCGTATTCACGATTCCGGCGATTTCTACAGCCCGGCTTACTTTGCTAAATGGTTGGAAATTGCGCGTTTGAATCCGTCCGTACGTTTTTACGCGTATACCAAATCGCATTCGTTCATTCGTGGAAATTTCAACTTACCTGAAAACTTCGACCTTATTTTTTCCCTTGGTAGTAAAAATGACGAACTAATAAACCAAGAAACGGAACGCCATTCAAAGATATTTCAGAGCGCCGAGGATATGGCGGCGGCAGGATATACGGATGCAAGCTACTTAGATTTAAACGCTACCAAGTGGTTTACTGCAAATAACAAAATCGGGCTTTTGATCCACTAACGTAGTGGTAAAAATCCTTAGTATAAATCCTTAGTATAAATCAAAACACAAAAAAAATGCGATCAACATTTAAAGAGTATACCACTATTTCTGGCCGGACTATTTTAGTAAGGCCAAATTTTTCCAAGCGCGTTTTTACTATTCAAACGGAATCAGGTAAGTACAAAACGTATAAATTAGACGAAACCACATTTAACGAAAATTTATTTAATACCGGAAACGATTGGCAAAATTTCCTTAGAACTTCGCCGGATATTTTCGCCGTAAAATAAAGCCGTTTTGGAACTTGGGCACGATCGTTTCGCGCCACGGCTTCTAAATTTAAACACAAAAAAAATGCAAGATCTATTCGAATATCCCGAAACGTGGCCCGTAAATTTACGGGCTATTTTGGCGCGTTACTTTGCGAAGGATTCGACCTACGAAAATTTAATACAGTTAGAAAGCGATCTTTTAAGCGTAGGTTATTCGATCGAATACGGTTTAGATTGCGTCGCGTTTAATTTGCAAAAAATAGACGGCCTTAAATAAGCCGTTTTAAGACGTTGAAATTTTCGTGGTATACATTACCACTAATAAAAAAATATCGCTTCGCTAAGGACCTAAAAATAGCCCAATAAACCAAGCGAAAAAACGTAGACGAAACACAAAAGCGTAGACGAAATCCAA
>JACCDX010569447.1_pt1 | contig 33165 bp, 62 predicted proteins | sample 7449681 | NCBI WGS metagenome assembly JACCDX01 (sample SAMN15323450, study PRJNA562643) | freshwater metagenome | isolation source: river surface water | place: USA:Blue River Watershed | collected 2017-08-18
GGTCTGTTGTTAGTATGATTTTTTTATGCCATTCTCTTGCTTTCCAATCAGAAGCACATTTTTCAATTCTTTTGTCATCTGTTAAAAACCAATCTCCATCTTTAATTTCTTCATCAGAAGTGATGTAGATGTGTTTATTGAGGTTAAATTCATTATTTTCTGCTAATTCAATCAATAATATTAATATATCATTTTTAGCTTGAATTAATCTACTTGGTTTCTCTGTTGGTAATACGTGTATATTTTTCATAGTTCTAATTTTGTCTTGCATCTTGTATAATTAAGTTATAAATATAATAATAAGTTTGTCTATCTCTTTCTATTGAATCTATAATGGTTAATAATTGTTCATCTGTTGCTTTAAAATAGTCAGAATAAACATTTTGTACTTCTCTTTCTAATGTTTCTAAAATAGACATTATCTTTATTGTTGCATCTTCATTCATTGATTGAGTTTTGTATTTGTGAATAAAAGTATTCTGATTCGTTCCAGTCTTTTTCTAATGCAGATAATACTGCTTTTAGTTTTAAAGCTGAATAGTCATTATTTAATGATTCAAATACATAAATAAGACTTTCTAATTCTGATTTAATTTCTTGCTTTGTCATATCTTTTTGTTTTAATGTTTACGCAAATATAAACAAGTTATTAATATCTTGCAAGTATTAACAAAATTTTAACAAAGTATTATTTCAGGTATTAAATTGTTTTTAATTCTATATCTAATAGTGCTAATATTAATCTTATTTACTATGGAATAATCTTTTATGGAATAATAGTATACACCACAATTTAAATCTAAAACAACTTTAGAACGAGGATTTTTTAAACCTATTCTTTGTTTATTTATTTCTGAAATTATATCATTCTTTTTACCATAATTATGATTATTTATGCCTGAAATTTTTAAAGAATGTTCCGGTCTTTTCTTTCCATAAAAATGATTTTTTTCACCAGAATTAGATTTTGATATTTTATTTTTAGTTTCTTCTGAATGCTTTTTACCATAAAAAGGGTTTAGTTCTTTTGTTCTTCCAAACATTGGATTATTTTCACCCATCATTCTTTTAGATTTTTGTTCTCTTAATTCTTCTGTTAAATTATATCTTATTCCTTTACTTGACTTTGACATTAATAGTTTTGATTCATCACTCATATAACCACTCTTATCATTGGTTTTTGTAAATCTACAATTTAATCCATATTTACCAACACAATTATAATATTCTTGCCAATATCTTTCTTTAGAATTTAACTCATCTATATTACATTCTTCAATAATTTCAAATATGTGATTATCTATACCATATTTTATAAAAGAATTATATAGTATTCTTTGGTATTTACAATTAAGTCTTTTATAGTCTGAAAATCTTTTATGTAAGTCTATACTTTGACCAACATACACTTTCCCTTTTACATTTGTTATTTTATATATACCTATCATAATTAAAAAAAAGCCAACCAAAAATCAAAACGCATCCTACCTCGTTTTTCATTTCAATTGACTTTGTTATTTTGTTATTGCTATTTAGTAGGATGTAGCAATTTATAAATATACAAAATTATTTTCTGTTTTTTATTAGTTTTCTATAAATTTCATTAACATTTTCTCTATTTTGCCCACGCTCTCTATAGAACTTCATTATTCTATTTATTCTTTGTAATGGTGTTTGTTTACTTTTCATAGTCTTTTTAGTTTTTCTAAATACAAAATTAAATCCATTGCTTCTTCTTGTGCGTGGTTTATCCATTCTTTATCAGTTAAGTCTTCACGGTCTAATGTAGTATTGTATTTCGCAATTCCTACTTCACTACGTTGTTTAAACTTATTAATAACTGATTGTACTACACTGTCTTTTACTTGTGCTTCAATCCATTCTGACATTGTATCTTTTATTTCACTCATATCTTACAATAATTTACTTTGGTTAACATATAATTCCATTATCTTTTTTGTTGCTTCATATTCGCTAAATTCTACTTTTTTGTTATTCTCTTTTAAATATATTACATTTTTATAGTCTGATGGAATGTATTTAACTATGTAGAATTTTTTGTTCTTGTTTGGCTCAACTGCATAAGCTACATTTTTTCCTACACAATATACCATAGCATTTACTTCAGTATAATGTGGATAGTATATTTGTATTTTTTTTTTAGCCATCTATCTTTAAAAATTCAGCATTTGCATATTCTGAAAACCATTCTTTATTATCATTATATTTTTCAATAACTGCGTTAATCATTACAAGTTCATCCAAGTTTGATGTAGTTAATTTTAAAGTAAGTTCTTCAATACTTCTTAATATGTTTGTAGTCATTTCTGCATCTGTATTATAAATCTTCCTGTATTCATCATAAACAGTTGTTTCCAAGTGACTATTCACTTTATTAAGTAAATGCTTTAAAGCACCGTTATATTGCTTTGTAAAGCGTAAATTCTCATTACATTCTAATAATAGTTGTGATAGTAGTACACTCTTTAAAAATTCTAATTGTATTGGATTATCTTTCATTGTCTTTATATTTTTGATTTATAATGTTATTTAATACTTCTTTTATTTTAGATGATGGAATTTGTTTTGATTCTTTGATTTCTTTTATATCGCTTTTTAAAAGTTCATTATCACTACTCCAATTTATTTGAGAAGTAAGTTCTTCATCTATATATAACTGTATTTTAATTCTCATAGTTTTAATGCTTCGTTAATTTCTAAATAAGCTACTTCTTTTTCTACTCTATTGTTATTATAGAATTGTGTTGTAGCTGGGTTCTTATTGTTTATTTCAAATGTTGGGTTTATCTTATGTAGGTTGAAACTAAATACTCCTTCAGGTGTTGAATTAATATAAATTGGTATATCTAAATGCTTTTCACATTCTTCTATCATTGCAGTATATTTTTTCTTTTCAAGTAGTAGTGTTGGATAGTGTCGTTTCCTACATTTTAGCTCTATTCGATGTCCACAGGCAGGACTATAACAATCCCACCTTGACATCTGATTCTTTGATTTAACTAAATCAGGGTAAACATTCAAGCGTAAAAACTCGAATAAATCACTCTCATTCCAATTAATCATTCACTTTGTATTCGTTATATACTTTTCTTAAATCAGAAAGTGTATCTCTCCAACAAGAACTACAACTTGAATGCTCTAATTTAACTTCAAAGACTCTTTCGTAAATAGCCGAAATAGTCCATTGCTCGTTTGGTGTTAAACTTCCCTTTGTAGGTTTAAGAAATTCAGTTAGCATATTGTAATCTGATTCGTTTAAACAATTAACTTTTCTTCTATACGGAATTAAGTTATTTAGTTTAACTTTTCTTTCTTCACATCCGCAATCAATTCCCGTTGCTTTTGCGAATACTTCTACTGCTTTTTTGATTCCTGTAGCTTCAGTAATCTTTTCAATAGTGTCACCTAATCCTTTTGAAGGTGCTTTTGTTCTTGCTTTTGCCATAATTAATAAATTGAGTTATAATCGTTTTCTATGTAATCAGTATATTGTTTCATAAACTTTTCTTTCAGAATTGCTTTGTGATTCTTTAAAGAATGAAATATTGAAATCAAACTAATACCTGTTTCTTTTGCAATATCTCTCATACTTAAATCAGTATCTCTGTACAACTTGAATAGCTTACGGTCGTACCAATTCCAATCTTTAATTTCTTCATCAATTAGCAAACAAATTTCATTATATGCTTTGTGTTCTTCTATGTTTGAATCATCAAATAATTCCCAACAACCATCCACATCTACTTTGTTTACCTTTTTCTTTTTGTTATAGTATTGATAAAATAAAGAACGTAATGTGAAGTACATATACCCTTTTCTAACATCACCATTAGCGTCTAAAAGCTTATCAGCATCTGCATACTTCCATAACGCAATATAACTTTCTTGAACTATATCTTCAGCATAGTCAAATTCACCAAATGATTGAACAACCTTAACCCATTCGGAATGGTGTTCTGCTACTTTTCCAAGCCATTGGTTATTCATTATACCAAACAAAAGTTAGTGAAACTAAAACTAATAGTATTTGAAATGTATGCTCTCCTTCTTCTTCGTGATATAAAGCACCAACCATCAATCCAACTACAGGATTAATAAATAATTCACCACCATACTTTTGCATAGTCATAAGCAGCATCCAAAATACTGCAGCAATAATAAAAATAATTGTAATCATATTTAAAGTTTAAATTAGTAATCAATTGCTCTTTCCTGATTATCCTTAAACTTTTATTCTTATAAATATAACTTAGCATCTATAACACCAAACTTCTTTTCTACTTCTACAGGTCTAACTTGGAATGCTACATAGATATGTGTTAAATTCTCATCTTTCTTGTACATATTTTTAACTGCATCAGCTACATCTGTAAAATGTAACTCGTTTTCTAATTCTATCAATTCTTCTATTTGTTCTAACTTTAAAAGCATTTCTTGAACCAATGAAAACATTACTTTATTATCACAAAAGATTAACCCTGTTCGTGATGCTGATTTCTTTAATTCTTCTATTTGGTTTTTAATAGTTATTCGCATTTTGTAAATATATAATTAAGTTATAAACAATATTGTTAAAACATTCCTTTTAATGGGTCATAAAATCCTCCTTCTACCTGTGGCAATCCAAAATTATTAACTTTAAAGCTAAATGTTTCAAATGATGCGTTTCTACTTCTTTTGCAGCTTACCGTTACCAATTCTTTATTTACTGTATTTAACTCTAATTGTATTTGTGTTTCTGCTTTTTTCTCAAGAAAAGAACCTAAATGCCCTGTAGGTTTATCTGAACCGAAATTTGAGTGAATAACTGTTACTATGTGACAATTTAATTCTTTTGTCCATTTCATTAGCTTTTGAACTACTGCATTTGATTCTTCAATGTTATTTACATCACTACATAAATCAGCTACACCATCAATAATTACCAATCCAACATCTTTACCTTCTAATTTATCGTACAAGTACCATTCTATGAATTGTATTCTTTCTTTAAAGTCAAGTTGTCTTAATGCAAATGTATGGTATTTACTTGCATCTATCGTTGTCATATCAATAGGTCTTCTAAAAACCATTTGAGCGTGAAAGTTCCCTTGTTCAGTATCAAAATGTATTAGATGTTTTCCGTTACTGTAACCTCTTAAATCGCCACCAAATGTTTCTACTTGTCCTTTCATATAAACTGCGCTTAAAAGCGATATAAAGAACGTTTTTTTTGATTTAGGAGGTGCTTGTACAAAACTGAAGTTTCCGTAAGTTCCTAATGGTAATGGAAACTCTTTTAAACCATCTTTTGTTTCGTATGTTTTAGTTCCTAAAGATAAAGCAGGTTCAGGATGTTCTATTTTTTGTGTTGGGTCTATTCTTAATTCATCTTCATACATCTCCATTAGAAGTTGTACTGCGTCTTTATCTAATTCTTTCATCTTTTATTATTTAAAAAAGGGTGCAGCGATATCCCTATACTGCACCCAATTAATTTAGAAAGGTAAATCTGAAGCTACTTCTTTAGTAGAAGCAGTTGCTTGTTCTTTCTTAACTGCTTTAATGTTTCCATCTGTCCAGATAACTGTACCGTTACCGATATAGTTTTTACCTTTTTTAGCTTCACGTTCTTCTTTAGTTTGTGAATCTGTTAAAGAAACATTTTGACCGAATTGATTAGCTTCATCATTTACTCCAATAGTGAAGTTATAATAAACTGCTCCATCTTTACCTGCAACAAATTTCTCTTTCGGAAGCTTATCGACTCTTAAACTTACATTTAAAATTGCACTCATAATATTTATTTTTTGATTGTTTACTTTGCCTACTCTATTCAGTTTTCGGCTACCCTGTTTATTTTACTTTTAGTAATTCGTCTTTAACTGCTTTTGCTAATTTATACTTTTTTTCAATAGCTTCTATATTACCACCACTTTTTAAGTATTCAATTGATTTTGTAAATTCTGGTGTATTTTTATTTAACCATTTTTTATCGTCTTCAGTTGACTTCAAATTGTTGTCAACTTTATTACTTGCTAAATTTGCATCGTCATCTTCAGATTGTAATGCTAATAAACTTTGCAAAGTATATCTTCTATAGTAAGTAATAGCTGAACCTAATTTTTGTGGGTCGTTTAATTCTGGTAAAGCAATACCTGATTCAATGCTAAATCCTTTGGTGTCAAATATAATGCTTTTTACTAAACCATCTTGAATAGGTTGTAGTAGTAATAATTCGTGTTTTTGAATAATTGGTTCAACGTGTAGTAATAATGAATTTACATCAAAGTATTTGCTTTTAAAAAAAGGATTGCTACTGTCTTTTGAAATTCTACCTACTTCAGCTTTTACTGCTGCTAACTTTTCATAAAAATTTGTTTCTGTTTTCATAATTATAGTTTTAAATTATTTTGTTTTCTAAATTCTACGCAATCTTCTAATGTTGCAAATCTAAATGTTTTATTATTAAATTGAGTAGTATATTTATTTTTTAAATTTATTGTTGTTTCATCTTTATATATTCCAACATATCCTGTAATACTATTTGGTTTTTTATTATGATTTTGAGCATTAATTAAAAAATTAACATCTCTTAAATTATCTATTCTATTATCATTTTTAATTCCGTTTATATGGTCAATAATATTATTAGGTAATTCTTTGTTACAATATAGCCAAACAAGTCTATGTGCTTTATATTGCTTACCTTTAAATTTAATAATTAAATATCCAAATTTATCTAAAGAACCATTAGATGATTTTCTTGTTGTTCTTATTAATTCTCCAGTTGATGGATTATATGTAAAATTATTTATTAAATCTTTGTAAGTCATTTTAATTAGTTTTTAATTTATAAATTTCTTGTTTTATTAATGTTTTGTACTCGTCTGTAATACCTTCTTCTAATGCTTCAAAGCAATAAGTTGCTAAAGTATTATTTTCCTGTTTAAGTTTACAAATTTCTGCTTGTAGTGCTTCTATTTGAAATCTGTTAAAGTCTATTAAATCTTTCATTAGTATCTTAAAATTAATTGGATTAAAAAATACAAGGCTAATGCTTGTGCGAATAAAATCTGATAGTTTGCTTTTCTTAAAAATGTTTTCATAATATTTGATTTGTTTGTTATTTCTTCAGCAAATATATAACGAGTTTTCAAATAGGCAACTATGTTTTTTAATTTTAACAAAATTTTAACACTTTAGCTAAAAAAAGGGATACTAATTAAAGCATCCCAATTCAACATTAAAACCAAATTATAAAAGAAAATCAGAGAAAGACGTTTTAAAATAGCTTATTAAGCTCTGTGTAGTGTGCAATCATATCCTGCAATTCTACATCTGTAAATTTACGTATTTGTTTAGATTCAATCATTAAATTATCAGCAAAGTTATCACCATATTGTAAACAAAGATTTTTACCAAATTGGAATTGCATTCCTTGCTGCCAAATATTACAACTTGGACATTGAACCTGAACATTGTATTCATTCCAACGTGTTGAATAATGTCTACGTGATGCGAAATGGCCTGCGTGTTGCTTTTTCCAATGTTCTTTCTTTCCACAAGTATAACATTCGGCAATTTCATTTACCGCATATCTATTGCGAATATATATACTAAAGACCGCATCTAATTTTTTAATAAGTGTAGTTCTTGATATTTTTTTAGACATATATAATTCTTTGTCGTTTACTTTTTCTCTTAATTCTTAATGATTCTGTATTTGAATTTAAATTTAAAGCTGAACAAGCGTCTTTTAAACTATCATAAAATATTCCTGATTCAATATCTAAACATATTTTTCTTCTAATTGCAGATAGCTTATCGCTATGCTCTTTAGATATTTTTTTACCTTTATGTATTTTGCTTATTATTTGTTTTTGTTTGTCAGAGATAGGAATACCTACATTCCAAGGCACAAAACCTTTTTTAAAACTCCCTTTATTTGCTTTTTTAATTCCTTTTGTTCCTGTGTTCCAAGGTTTACATCCTAACTTACCTTCGCCACCATCAGTTAAATTAGCAAGTAATCCGTTTTTTTCACTAATTCTACCATATTCTTTAATAAGTAAAATTTCAAGTTCTAAAGCATCTTCATAAGATATATTGTCATTTACTATTTCAACAACATAATCTGTTTTTTTAACAATAGAGTTCCATATAACATTTCTTTTTTTACCATAATCATAAGGTCTATTGTAATTATTAGAAATTCCAACGTAAAAAACTTGGTTTGTATCTAACCTTCTATGTCTATAAACTAATGCCATATTCAAATGTAATTAATACATATTAACAATTTAGTTAATAACTTTTAAATTCAGTTGTAAATTTTTTTATATACCTTCGTGGTGTCGAAATACTATATTATGAAAGTAAGATTTAAAATAAAAAATGAAAAAGATAGATTAAGAGAATTTGTAAAAGAATTCAAATCTATAGAACATTTAAATAAGTATAGAGAAACTTTAATAAAAACAAATTGTTTTATATTTAAAGAAACTTACCTACCCTGACCTTTGTACTTTTTTTGGTAGTTTTTAGAGCTTTTAAGCGAAGATGTTTTAGACTTTGAATGAATGTTAGGTCTTGAAATTTTAACATCTAATTTAGCAGATACTTCAGTTTGTTTTTTAGCCATTACAATAATATTTTATTTTTTAATTCTCGATACAAGTACATTCCAATAGGAATAAGTAGTAACCATAAATAAACAAAATTGTTTGCTTTTTTATCTATAGTTTTATTCTTTATACTTTTAGTTTCTTGTTTAGATTTAGAAACTTGTTTTAAAACGTTTTTAGAAACTATTTTTTTTGAAGTATCTACTAATACCTTATTTGACTTTTTATGCTTTAAAACAGCATTAAAATAGCTTTTACCATTATATATAAAAGCTTTTGTAGTATCTAAAGGTTTAATTTCAAATTCTTCTGTATTTTCAGAAATATAAACATTGTTGTTTACATTAGATGTACGATCTATTCGTACAACTGAAGTACTATCTATTGTAATTTTAGTGTCTTCTTTTACAATAGCAACTTTTCTTGAAGCACAAGATGTAATTAATAAAAGTAATATCCCTGTAATTAAATATCTCATTTGCTAAAATATAAAGCTGATTCAGCTATTCTTCTGTTTGTTAAGCCATTTAATACTTTTCCGTTTGCTTTATTCCACTTAAGGAATTCTTTAGCAATCATAGCATCATTTGGGTTTATATTAACTAATTTTAACAAAGTAGATTTTTGAAAATTAGCTACACCAACATTATAAGCAAATGAAGTCAATGCGTTTAGTTGGTTTACAGTTATGTTTGTTTTAACAAGTTTTAATACATCAGCAGCAAAATTTGAAACAATTTTATAAAACATTTCATCTCCTTCTTCTTTTGTGATTTTAGAATCTTTCATAGTTACTTTTTTGCCATTAGGATAATATGTAAGTCCATATGAAATTGTAGGTTTACCTGCTGCACAAAGATATGGACGGTCAGAATAACCTTCAAACTTTTTAATTAAATCGTAACCTTTATCGCTTAATTTCATTTAAATCTGATTTTAATTCTTTTGCTCTATTAAATGCTTCTTTTAACATTTTCCAAATATCAACTTTAAATGTTGCTTCTATATTTTCTTTAATAGATACTAATTCAACAAATATTAATAATATAGCACATATTTTAGTGAACATAAAATCAAATCCAAATGCGTGTTTAATAAACTCATTTAAAACAAATTTATCTATAACAAATAGAAATATAATACATATTTCATATAATGCCATTTTAGATATTACATTTGATAATGTTCTGCTTCTTATTGATTTTATACCATTTAACTTTATTGTTTTGAATACACCTGTAAAAGTATCTAATATTATTGCACTACCTACGGCTACTAATAAGCCATAGATAGGTACAAATAATAAAATTAAAGAAGCAAAGATATAATTAAGATACTTCACTATTTTCTTCCTTTTTTGGAGTTAATACTTCAATTGCTTTAGCTACTAAAACTGCATCTTGTAACTGTAATAAACCACCTTTTTGAGCTAATAAAGCTACTTGTACTAATACCTCAATTGCTTGTTTGTTTTCCATTTTTATTGTTTTTTAAATTAAGCTATAAATATACTACTTTTGTTTTAATAAATCTATTTCTGCTTTTAACTCTTTAATAGCTTCAATTAATACAGGTACTAAATCAGTATAAGCTACAGATTTTGTTTCATTTTCATCTGTTCCTGTAGTTACTGCTTGTGGTACAATTTTTTCTACATCTTGAGCTAATAAACCAATATGATTATTATCATCTAAATTCATATCAGTAGCTTCTTTATCCCAATTAAATGTAATACCATTTAAAGCTAAAATTTTATCTAAAGCATTTTCAATTGGAAGTATATCTTTTTTATATCTTTTATCAGATAAGTTATTATAAGCACTTGTTCCAGCTACTGAACCGTTAACGTGCAATGTATAACTCGGACTCGTTGTTCCTATACCTACGTTGCCTGAACTATTAACAAAAAATCTTGGAGAACCGCCTAACTCAATTTGAGCATAACCGCTTGTATTATTTATTACATAAGCAGAACTTAAACCATTAGTTCCTTGACCAAACCAAGAACTATTTGCATCGTTTCCAATTATTGAAGTTGCAGCATAATAACTACTAAAAGCAGCACCTACAAAACCACTTCCTGCTTTTGTTTGTAAAATATAACTCGGACTTGTTGTACCTATACCTACGTTGCCACTTGAGTTAATATACATTCTATCAGTAGCGCCAGTTCTAAATAGCATACCGCTATTGTAACTACCTAATGAAGTGCTATAAACGTTTGCTTCATTTGATTTAAAAGAAATCAAAGTATAATTTGATACACCACCGCTAAAGTGACCTACAATACCATCTGATGTATCGTTAACGTGGAATTTATAAACTGGATTTGCAGTTCCTATACCAATATTACTACCGTTGTCATAAATCGAACTATTGCCTAAAGAAGTAGTTCCTGTAGCTTTTGGTATATAGTTAGTAGTTAATGAACCAGTATGATAGCTATTTGAATCTACACTACCATCAGCTTTTAAGAATTGAGAAGATGTACCACCACTTTTAATAAATTTAGAACCTGTTATTTCTCCTAAATAATTAACAGAATAGTTTAAAGTTCCATTATACGAACCTTCATACATATTACCAAAACTTCCAAGAGTATTAGCTACAGAAAATGCTTTGCCTGAACCGTTATTAGCTACATAAAAAGAAATACCATTAGAACTGTTTTCAGAATAAATACCATATCCGTTTCCACTAATGTTAGAACGAATACCTATGTCTGTAGTACTATTAAAAGTTTTTCTTCCTGTAATAGTTTCATCACCTGTTTTATGAACTACATTTGCATCATTTGCAGCAGTATATCCTAATACAGTAGATAAAGATTTATTTTTCCATAATGAAGATGCAGTTTCGTAAACCAATAAATCATTATTAGTTAATCCACTAAATAATACATCTGAACATTCTTCTAATTCTTGTGTGTTTTGAATTTTAACTAATATAGAACCATTACCACCTGCTTTTTTAATTACATATCCAATCAATACTAAATGATTAGGACTAATTGGTTTAGTAGCTGTAAACGTTCCTGCAGTAGTTCCTAACCAAAGTAAGTCGCCTTCATTAAAAGCTAAAGTATTTAAACCATTTACTATTCCACTTGTAGTGATAAATCCATCTGCTCCGTGTGCTATTGATTCAGTAACCACACCTAAAGTAGCTGCTGAAGTAGTTTCTGATGATGCATTTGCTAAAGACACACTCGGTAAATTACCCGTTGAACCTGTAACATAAACAACTTGTCCATCAGTTAAAGTTGAACCCGTATTATTATGCACTAAAATTCTTTGTTCTTGACCTATTTGTAAAGTAGTATCACCATCACCATCTATTAAAGCAGCAGTTCTATTTACTGAATCCCAATATATAGTTCCGATACCTGTAGGTGTAGAAGTTGGTGTAGTATCTAATGCTAAAAACCCACCTGTTAAACCATACTCACCAAGATTAACATTTGAAGTAGCACCCGTATAAGGCACTTTCGCATTTAAAGCACTTTGTAAATCAGTTTGCGAACTTAACGTTCCTGTTATTGCACCCCATACTGCAGTATTATCTGTAATCTCTACATAAATAGAACCAGTCCATCTAAAAATATGGTTGTCATCTAAAGTAATATATATTTTTCCAATCTCACCTGTTACAGGTAAAGCAGCATAATTAGCTACTTCAATAACGTCATCTACATAAGAAGGCAATTGTGAAGAAGGAACTTTACCATCAACTAAATCAGCTTTTAAATCTAAAGCATCTTGTAAGTCTGTTTGGTCTGATAACGTACCTAATATAGTTCCCCATTTAGCATAAGAAGAACCTTTATTAACGTTAATTTCTATTACAGTAGGTGTTATGTTTAAAGTTACCTCATCTGTATTATCAATAACGCTAATATCAACAATTTGGTCGTTTGGTTGTGCAGTAACTTCAATATTGTTTACAATTTCAGTTACACCAATAGTAATATCATCACCCATTTTTTTATCTTGTTACTTCGTTAGTAATATTAAACCCACCTTGAACATACGTTTTAACTACTCCACTCGCTAAAGTAATTTGTATGTCATAAACATAATTGTAAACAGGTATGTCTATTATTTGTGTGTTAATTTTAAATTCTCCATTTGTAGCATTTGTGATAGTAATACCTGCAGAAGAAACCGAAGTAAGAGATAAAGCAGCAGCAGTATCAGTATAGCATTTGCGTAATTGCATTTTAATAGTAGCACCTGTTAAATTAACAACCGTATCATTAATCTTTAACTGAAAAGCTACCTCATCAAAAGTATCGCCTTTTATATGTGTGAATTGTAAACTCATTTTTTATTTGTTTTTATTTTACTTAAAAATAATTCTAACTTTTTTACGTTAGTTTCTTTCGGTTTGTAAGTTTCTTTTATATTACCCATCCTATAAAATTTGCTTCAGAGTCCGGAAACATATCGCCATTTGAATTAGTATTATATTCAGGATATAACACTTGGTTATAACTCATATAATCTATAAACCTATTTGTGTAGTGTTGAGCAATATCTCTTTCTTTTTCAATTAAGAAATCTATTTCGTTCTTTTCTACGTTTGTACTATTCTCACTATTGTGTTTAAATACACCTTTATTAGCTACTGTATAAGCCGCAAAAGGCAAATATTCTACCATAGCGAAGTGTATTACCATTGGTTTAATATAGTTGCTTAAAAGCGTTGTATATGGACTTGCTAAAGTGCCTGCTACAATCGCATCGTTTATTTTATTAAACAACTTTGAACCTAAATAGTTTTGAATGTGTATATCTTGTGCAATCTTTACAAACTGAATAAATTTGTCAGTATCGACATTTCCATTCATTGCAGTAAATTTTACTATATCTTCTCTTGTTACGAATAATGCTTGCATATCTTTTTTATAATTTATTAACCTAAATACGCTCCTCTTGTTGGTGTATCTATTGGTCTTGTAGAAACTAATGAATCGTTTTTAACTACATAACCATATTTTTCTGCTTTTGCACCTGCTATTTGTTTAGCTTTTGGTGAATTAACATCTATATTAACACCTTCAAAACTTGCATATACTTGCTTATTCCATCTATGGTGGCAAAATTTTCCGCCTTTCCAAAGCCAAATATTATAAGTATCTTCTCCATTTTTACCTAAACCTACGTTTACAGGTTGAGTTGACATTCTTAATATATCTTCTTTACGATATATTTTACCTGCGTTATTCATTTTTTGACAAAACAACCTACTTTTTGAATTAGTTTCTCCCGCATAAACATAACGAGTAATAAATCTAATTCCATCTATAACTTTATCTTGTTCAGATTTAGCATTAGGATTTGCAGTTCCTGTACTAACAAAATTAAATAATTTAGAAAATAAACTTTGTTTTTCAACTTTACTTAATAATTCATTTTCAGAATCATCTGTATCATAGTCAACTTCACTTTCGTCAATTAAAAGCCATTTTTCATTTGGTTCTTCACCTAAAGCAATTAACTCATCAGCAATAGCATCATCTAAATCAGATTCAGTAGAACAACAAACTTTTTCAGAACTCATCTTGTATCCTGTTTCTTCTTCAGCAACTTCAGCATTCATACCTGAAGCATCAACAAATTCTAAAGGCTGAATAGTTTTAAAGTATAATTTTAAAGATATTTCATTTACTGCTAATACTTCATCTAAAGCTTCAATAATTTCAAGTTGGTAAGGTTTAATTACAATATTGTCAAACAATAAAGTAGCAGTTTTAATCTCATCTGCATTGTTTCCTAAACCACCACCTGTATCTCTAATACCTAACAACATAGGACTTGTAACTCTATGTCCTACTATTAACTTTTCAAAACATTCTTTAGATAAATACTCGTAATGTGCAGGTGCGTCATTTAACGGAATATCTTCAACTGTAGTTTTAGATTCTGCATTAGCGTTAAAAGCTACAATTACTTTTTCACCTCTTGAACCTGTTAGTTTACCTAATACGTCACGCTTGATTTGGTCACGCATTTCTTCGCTTGGGATTCCGTTGTTAAAGTTGATTACTTTAGTTCCTGAAAAACCATTTTGTACATCGTTGATTAAGTAATCACCAATTTCTTCTTCTAAAACAGAGTAAGGTAACGCTCCTGAATAGTCAATAGGTGTGTAATAATGAAATCCTGATACATAAGGTTTAATTATATATATTTCTACTTCATTACCATTACCAAAACCAAATGCAGGAATACGTTTAGGTGCTTCAGAAGGCTTCTTTTTAGTCCAATCAGGGTAATAATACCAAGCTTCAATTTCGCCTTTATCATTGCATTTTTCTGCTCTTAATGTATGCATAGGAAAATGGTCTAAAGTTTTCACTTTACCTTTTTCCATTACAACTTGCATTGCTGCCATTCCAAGCATCTTTCTTTCTAAAGCTACTTTCTTTAACATATCGCCTTTAATCAATGAACGCATTTGAGCATATTCATTAGGTTTTCTGTTAGAATCTAAAGCATCAATACCTTTACCGTAAATCATATTAGTAACACCAGTAATAATAGCGTTATTTGTAGCTGAATAAAGATACCTATCAATTAAATACTGAAAGTAGTTATTATCACTTCCGTATTCGATAAAGTCGTTCTTCTTGTTTTCTTGAATTACAGGACTTGTGTAAGCCGATAAGTTCACAATTGATATATTACTCATAAATTATAAAATCGTTATTTGTAGCGTTTGCCACGTATTCATCTTTGTTTACTGTATAGTTAACTATGTTTTGATTCGTGCAAAACACTTTATCTTTATAAACTACTTCTACACCATTTTTAATAGTTAAATTGTAAAATGTATTTTCTTTTAAATCAAAAGCAGTAGTAGTTGTCAAATAATATTTATCTAAAGCAAATGATGCAGAAATAGTCTGTACTTCATTAGTAGTTTCGTTTCTTAATACAATAGTATCTGCTCCATAACTACGAGGTATGAATTTTAAAACTTGTGCAGCTTCTTGTTCTTTTAAGATTATCATTCTTTTTTTTATTTAATAATAAATGAATGCACTTATTGTTATTTATGTTAAAGTTTTCTTAATTTGTATTTTATGTGAAAAAAGTATTTATATTTGCTTAAACATTAAAACAAATTATTATGACACCAAAAGAAAAAGCAATAGAATTAATACAGAAATATGTAAATTTACATACTTATAACGACAGTATAAATATTAGAAAATGTGCCCTAATAACAGTTGAAGAAATTATAGAAGAAACTTCAAAAAGAGAAGGTATAAATGATGAAATAATTATATTTAATAAATATTGGACATTAGTAAAATACGAAATAGAATCATTATAATAAAAGAAATGCAATACTTTAGTAAATGGAGAAAAGAATGGATAGATTTTAAACCAACAAAAGGACAGTTAATTCAAATGAAAAAATATAATTATGAAATTAGGAATAAAACAAATAACAACTTATAAAGATTATTGTGGGTCATTTAATTATATAGGAATTGACCAAGGTTTAAAACTATATATGCAATTTCAATTATATAGTTACCCTTATCAAAAAAAATCGTATAATACGGGAATATGGAAAATAAAATGGAAATAAATATGAAAGAAACATCAATTGAATGGTTAGTAAATCAATTACCAACTATTGACTTTACAGACCCTTATTATAAAAAAATATTAAAAAAAGCTAAAAAATTAGAAAAAAACAATATTGATAATAAAGCAATTCATTTTGCTGAATGGTTAACTAAAAAACATTCTTACACATTAATGGCTTTATATGAACATTTTGAAGAAGAATATTATAACGAATTAAATATATAAAAAAAGCCTACAAATTAATATAGGCTTTTTAATTTTATTGTTTTGTATTATTTAAAAATTAATTTTAGCTAATTGACTTAATCCATTTTTAGCGTTTGTAATTTGATTTTTAGATATACTTTCACTTTCAACAATTATTTTAGGAACATCTAAACCTAATTCTTTTGTCATTTTAATTACATTACTGATTTTTTCTAAATTATCTTCTGCTTTTAAAATGTTGTTTTTTAAAATTGGTTCGATTACTTGCAAAGCATTGCTTATTAAACCTTGCGCCCTAACATATTCATCTGCTATTTGACCTCTATATTTTACAATATCATCAATCAATGCCAATTCAACTTTTTGTGAAGCTAAATCTGCTTTAAACAATTTATTGAAAACTGTTTTTTGTTCACTCATTTTTTTATATTTTAAATATTATTAATTTTAAAAAGGGTAACCGAAGCTACCCCTTTCAACAATCAAAAAACAAACAATTATGAACCTGATACAACAGTGAATCCAGCAGAACTCAAAGAAGTAGTCAAGAAGTTTGCAGGAACTGCTTCTTGTCCTGATAAAGTAAGTGTATAACCACTTAAATCACCCATAGCAGCACCTGTTACAATTGTACCACCTGATACATCCATTCCGTGCTCTAATCCACATAAAAACAAGTTTCCGTTGTTATCTTCAACAACTACTTGTGGACGTCCGTAAGCTAATAATTTAATTTGTTTGTGGTCTACAATAGACAATTTCTTTAAAGTTAAGTTCAAAGTTTGTTCAAAGAATGTAGTACCATTTTCTCTTGAAGAAGTAATTGCTTGTTCGAATGAACTATTACCTTTCAAGTCATATTTGTATGCTGAAGGTGTACCTGCAACTGCACTAATAGCATCTGTATTAGTTACGTCATAAGTTACTCCTGTCATATCACCCCAGTTTACAAAGTAAACCGCTTTTAATCCACCATTGCTATCTTTGCAAGGTTCTATTCTACCTAATGAAATTTCACAAGCCATCTTTATGTTTTTAAAAGTTAGTAAAAAAAAATGGGAAGGCATTTTACCTCCCCATCTTCATTTATTTGGCTAATTATTAGTTAGCAGCGTTTGTGATTCCGTAAGTTACGATATCTTCAACAACTCCGTATTGAACTGCAGCCGAAAATCTAAGAACCACTCTCACGTTCTGACTTCCGTCAACGTCTGACATATCAATAACTTTTACTTCATTTTGGTCAGATAATAAACCTGTACCAAAGAATAAGTTAGATTTTTCAGCAGCGATAGCAGTGTTAGCAGCTAATCCGTTTGCAACAAAGATTTTAATTCCATCAAAAGATAAAGAACCATTGTTGAACCATTGAGTTCCCATTGAGTTTGTACCATTAGCACCTAATCCTGAAGCAGCGAATCCACCTAAAGCACGAACGTAAGCACGAGCGATGTTTTGAGAAACGTAGATATACAAATCTTCTTTTCCGTACAATTTAGCAGGGATAGCATCAACAACTTTACCTAATTCAGCAATAACGTTAGAAGCAGTAACTGTAGTTCCCGCAACTTCTTGTGCAGCAGGCAAAGCAGCATCAGCAGCTAATAAAGCAGCGAAACCATTAAATTCACCTGCGTTAGCAGTAGCACCTGACCAAATGTTTTGTTCAGTTTTTTCAGCAACTTTAGCAGCAACGTGTCCGATTAAGAAATCAGCAAAACTTGGAGGTAAAGAATCAAAAGAAGAATAACCCATTGATACTGCTTCCCAAGTTGAATGGAAATCTTTTTTACACAATTGAAGATTCACTTGGAATTCTTCAGGAGTGATAATTCTTTCGCTTAATGTTACAGTAGATGTAGCAGAAAAATCACAAGTAGCATCTTTAACGATACCATCAGTAGAAATTTTTTGAATTACAGATTTGTATTTAACATTAGGCATTACTTCGATTCCACCATTTTCGATAGTAGAAGCAGAAAGCAAAGCAGCAGATATGTATTTAGAAGCAAATTCACCTGCATAAGTAGTAGTTATTGAGGTCGTAGTGGCCATAGTATAAATATTTAATTATTATTATTTTTATTTTTTTTAATCCAAACAAAACCATAATATGTTTTGCGTTTTCCATTTAATGCTTTCCAAATACTTTTTCTATCTCCATTAATAGAATTATAAGCTTCGTACAAATTATCAAATGAATTTAAAAGAATGCCTTTTTTATTATATTGTTCAATTATATAATCAGTTTTAGATTTAGATAAAGATAATTTAGTACTATCTTTCATTTCAATACCTGTATTCCAAACCTCTCTACCTTTTAATGCGTTAGATAATTTTAATTTAGTTTCTTCAGAAGTGACTTTATTTGACGTACCTCCTCCTGATAAATTGTAATTATTTTCATCATTAACCCATTTTAAATCAACAATAAAAGCTTCTTCTTCTAATGCTTCATTCCTGCTATCAAAAAAAGCTAATGGAATCATAGTAAAATTTTCTTTACCATATTTTTTTATTGCTTTTTGTAATGCTATACCTGAACCTAAATATCCATCATTAAGATTTTTTGTAGAATGAATTCCTACATAAGTCTTATTATTTAAAATATTTTTTGTCTGATATGTAAAATGAAACATACTCTTTAATTATTAATTAAAAAGTTTTGCCATAACTCTATCTTGAGTAGTCATTGGTCTTGATGCACCGAATTTTTGAACTTGTGGAGCTTTTACTTCAGGAGAATGTGTTAATGGTTCAACACTTAATTCAACTTCTTTTACAGGAGCAGATTTTAAATCCTCATCAGTTTTATCTTCTTCATCAGCAGAAAGTTTTACACCTTTCAATTCAGCAATTTCATTTCTTAATTTTTCAATTTCAGAAAAGAACATTTCTTTAGTGATTGATTCAACAATCCTTTTAGGAGTAGCTTCAGCAGCAGCTTCAACAACAACCTCTTCTTCAGCAGGAGATGCTACTTCTTCTTCATTAGCAGGCATTTCTTCTTCAGGCATTTCGATAGCAGCAATTACACCTTCAACGTCTACTTTTAGGATGTTACCATCTTCTAATTTGTATTCACCTACAGGAACTGCAATTCTATCTTCCTCATTAACTATAAAAACAGCCATTTCAGGTTCAAAAGCTTCAGCTTCGATTACCGTACCGTTTTCGAGTTTCATTTGGCTAAGCTTCACTTCCATTCCAAGCAAAGTCTTAATTTCATTGATTACACTCATATTAATAAATTTTGTTTATATTTCTTTAATAAAATAAAAAAGTTTTGTTATAAATTACCCATTGCTTCTAACAATAGTTTTTACACCATCTACTAAAGTTACAGTAGCACCACCTTGTAATACAGTTGAACCAATACCTTGATTAGCTAATTCCCCTGTGCAGTTTTCAATAGCATATTTTCCATCTTTTCCAAGACATCCACGTTTTCCACCTTTTGGTGAACTTGATTTACCCATTAGTTTATAAATTATGTTTAACAATTATTTCTTTAATTTTGTTTATTAACTCTTCTTCTTGATTTTTTTCTGCAGATAGTTTTTGCTCGTCACTGAAATATCCTTCTACACTTAAACCTAAATAAGTACCATCTTTAACTTCTTTCCAAACTTTTTCATTTTGAATAGACATAACGACTGCCCAAGCACCTTCAACTGCATTTAAACCGTAAAGTTTTGTTTTATCCATTTCAGGATTTTCAACAATCCAAGATTCAACAACAGAAATACCATTAACTTCTGTTTGATGTTCTAAAGTTGCATTATTTACTTTTAGTCTTTTAAGATATAATTGTGCTGCTTTTTTTACAGTATCTTTTGAGAAAATAATATTGTATTCGTGTTCGCCATTTCTTCTGTAAATTTCTTTATCAGGAACTAAAGCCAAACCAATAATTATTTTTTTATCTTCATCAATAGATTTGAATTCTATTTTGTGTTTATTTAATGCTACCCAATTTTCTTCAATTGCAGGAAACTTAACTAAAGATATAGCATCTATACCATCACTTGCTTCAGTTTCGTTTATGAATAATTCTATAGTTTCTAATTTTGCCATTTTATTTTTATTTATAAATTAAATTATTTGGTTTTTGTTAATTACCTAATGTAGCAGTCTTAACAATATTTCTATCTAAACTTTGTGCAGATGTAACATCGTTACTAACTACATAAGCTTTTACAGGTGCTTGATTACCTAAACTTTGTGCAATTTGGTTTTGTCCTGATGTACCAACTACATTAAAACTTGGTGCAGAAGGAGCAGAGCCACCACTTACTGCCATTTGAGTAGGAGCAGCGCCGCCACCACCTCCATTAGGAACTTTAACCGAAGTAATTGCTTTAACTGCTTTAAAACCTGTAGCTAATATTGTTGCAACGTTTGCTACTTTAGCAACTACATCAAAAGGCGAAGGCAATGTAGATTTTTGTTTCAATGCTTCAGAAACCCCAACGTATGTGTTAATAGTTGCACTTGCAATTCCTAATGCTTTTCCTGCAGCAGTTTCTTTTCCTGCTAATTCAGATAATTGTGATAAAGTATTAGACGCTGCTTGTGCGTATGCAATACGTTCTTCATAGTTTAGTTTTGCAATTAAAGTCCTTGCATCTTCTTGTGCTTTTGCGTCATCAGTTATTTTCTTTTGAGCAGCAGCATTTCTTTCTATATCAGTTAATAGTTTAGCTTGCTTATCCTCTTCTTGTTTTAAAACTAAAGCATCTTTAGCACCTTGAACTTCATCTTCAATTTCTTGTTGTTTAGCTATGTAGTCTTTACGCTCTTGAAGTCTTTTTTCTTCAGCTTCCTTTTCTGCTTGTCTACGTTTTTCAGCTTCTTGTGCTGCTTTTTCTGCTGCTACTTTTTTACGTTCGTTTTCTTTTTCTAATGCTTCAGCTCTTTTTTCAGCGTTCTCTTTTTCAGTAGCAGTCATTTCTTTGCTACCTTTTTCAAATCTGTTTTTAGCGTCATTAAAATTTTTACTAAATCCTGTTACAGAACTTTTAGCATCATCCCAAGCACCACTAAAATCACCGCCAATTAATTTCTTAACTGCTGAACCTAATTTACCTAAAGATTGAAATACTGCAGTAACACTTGAATAAACTACTTTAAATGCATCACTAACATACGGAAGTGCTTTAGTAGCTAAATCTAAAAGTGTATCGAATAACGGTTCTACAACTGCAAATACACCTGCAAATATTTTTTGCAAATTGTTTAATAAAGGTTGTAGTTTCTTTTGTGCCTTTTCATTGTCGTTAAATGCAGCAGCTAAACCCGCAACTAATGCTACAATTATACCTATACCCGTAGCTTTTAAAGCACCACCAAAAGATTGTGTAGCTACTTTTGCTTTGTTTAAAGAAGCCCCTAATGCACCCAATGGTCCACCTGCTTGTTCTAAACTATCAACCCAATCAGATGAAGCGTTTTTAGATGATTTAATTTTATCTTCTAAATCGTCTATTTGATTATATAATGCTTTAAATTCAGCACTACCTGCAGCAGTATCTTTTAATTGTCTTTTTAACGCTTTTAATTCGCTAATAGAACCTTGTATATTTGAGTTTACCTGTAAGTCTACTTCTACTGTCTTTGCCATTTAATTTGTCTTTTAATTTGGTTAAATCCTTTTGCCCAACTATTAGGTAATTCGTATTTACCTTTAGCTATTTCTATTGTTTCACTTTCTCCATAATGGTCACCCATCATTAAAAGATTTAATATTTCTTTTATCATACCGTTCTAAAGTCGTTTATTAAACTTAAATTAACCTCTCCTGAAGTTAGGTCTATATTCATATTATCAATTAAATATCTTGTATCTCGTATTATAACTCTATCGTTTAATCTTAATTTAGTCAATAAGCTAATTGGAAACATAGCTTTTAAACTATACTTTCTTGTTTTAAGATTATATATATTAGATAAATAATTATAATAATATACGTTATACAAACTATTTTCTATAGGTGTTAATAGTAAGGAACTAATTTCATTGCCAAAGTTTAAACTATAATTAATAGAACCAATTAAAGTATCTTGACCAAACGCATTGTAAGTAGTTAAATTTGTAGTTGTTACTCCATATTTCATATAGAAATTACAACTTTGTAAAGTTCCATAATCGTACAATATCATTGGTTTGGGTTGGTAGTTTTTAAAATCTTGCTTTAACGCAAATCCAACTTGTAAATTTTGTCCTGTGAATTTGTTAAACAACATATCTTCAAAAGGAAGTGATACGTTATATTCTCCACCATCTGAATCAATGTCAGCTAATAAGTTTCCATATTCAACACCATTGTTAGAAGCAAATGCAACGTTCATAAATGATTCAGACTTTTCGTATTTAAAGTTTATCTTTTTAAAAGATTGTAACCTATCAATAGTTAAGTCATCACTAATAACGTAAGGTGTTATATCTGTAATAGAACCGTCTTCATACCAAGATTCCAACTCTTGTATTTGATAAACGTTTTCTTCATAACTCAAACAAGTCAAGTTAAACATCTTTAATACTCCACTAAAGAAATCTTCTACTTTAATATCAGGCATATAAGAACCTATATTTAAAACAGCACTTGTTGTCTGTGATGTACTTTGTGTTGCAGTAGCAGAAGCAAAAGATATTACATCAACAACTAATTCAGACGTGAAAGTTAAAATGTTTTCAGATTGAATATAAAATTCATAAGTTCCTACGTTGGTAGGTGTGTTAGTTGTATAACTAATTAAATCAAATGTATTAGTTGTGTTTGCAGGGTTTGGACAAGGGACAGTAACGTATAATGCACCGTTCTTATATACTAAAACACTATAGTTAATATTAGCTACCGTAGTAGTAACATCTAAAGTCACAAATGATTGTCTAAAAGTTGTAGGTGTTGTGTAACCTAATACATCTGAAGCCACACTAAATTCCCATCCATTAACAGGAAAGTCTGCAGCACTGTTAAAATTAATTTTGTTTAATGAACTTTTAGTAATAAACTTTTCAGCATTTTTTAAATATAAAAACGCATTTGTAAACCTTGCATCAGTTAAAAAATCACCTTGAAATGTAATGCCGTAATTAGAAGCTATAGCATCAAATACTTTAGGCAAACGTAAAGCAGGGAATAATTCAGTTGTGTCTATTGCCCAAGCTGATAAAGTTATATTATCAGTTGTACCTGTACTTTGCCAAACTCTATTTGAACTAATCAAAGGAAATTTAACATCGTTAGTTACACCACCAGATACTCTACTAACAACTTCAGAACCACTATATGTAATATTATAATCAGAAAAATCTAAATCAAATAGTTTCTTTCCAGCAAAGGTGTCTTTAAGTGAAACTAAACTACCATAAAAAGTAAGTGTATAGTTTTCAGGTTTGTTATCTTTAACAGATGCCTTTTCTAATTGTATCTTGCCTTTTCTAAATAGTATTGTATCTAATTCAATATAGGCATCTTTTCTTTTTCTTGCGTCATATCCATTATCTACAGAATTATTATACCAATGGCTAAATATTCTATTATTGTTTTCAGATGCAGGAACGGTAAATGATTGACTGAAGTCGGTTCTTACTTTTGAAATGTCAGAAATGTCTTGAACAGAAGATGTAACAGAAATCTTTTCGTCATTAAATAGCTCTACTCTTTTAGCTACACCATCTATATAAATATATAATCCTACTGATACCATTAAATAACGTTGTTAATTAAATTAAATGCGTATTCAAATTCTATTTCGTAATTGATATTTTTATCAATCAAAGAAGTCTTTAATGTCGTACCTTGTGTTTTAACCTCAACAGGTAATCCATCTAATAAAACATTCTCACTTAATAACAAATCTTGAATTAAATCAGAATAGTTTTCAGGTACAAATCCTGAACTTAATTTTATTGTTTGCTTACCATTAATGTTGAATGATTTAGTTTGTCCTTTAGACACGTTGTAATTGATTGAATCCTGCAATAAGTTAGAAGTACTACCTTTTACATTTATATTGTCTATACGGGTCTTAAAAAACGTTAAGAACTGCCATCCACCAAATCTATTTATATAAGAACAAATAACAGGAGAATATTTAGGCTCACAAATAGGTATAACTCTATAAACAAATTCATCTTCATTATAAGTGATTGTTAATGTGTTTCCCTTGTTGTATTTTATACTTGTAGTTGATAACGGAATCTTTAACATTCCTTTTGTTTCTGTGTAACCAACTACCAATTCATTTCTACCTCTTAAGTCTTTATAGGTTGCAGTAATTACATCTCCACCTGTAGGATTTATTAATACATTAACATACGGAATATCTTTTGTAATATCGTATTTAATTTCTTTTGAATTATCTGACAATAACATAAAAGTATTTGATGGATTAGTATAATTATATCCATCAGTAAACAAAGTATATCCATTAGTTCCCAAATATGTAACTGTGTCCAATAAAGTATAAGAGCCAACTGAAGTTTCTTTATATCTTTTTACTTCTACGTTTGTCCACATTGTAGTTGAATCTGTTTCACTTACTGAATAAATAGGAGCAACGTTATCAATATATTCTTTTACAAAAGGACTTATATTATAGACGTTTTCTATTTGAGTTGGCGAAGCAATAGATTTGCTAAATGTATAAGTAGCAGCTACTGGAGCTGAACCTGTACCATTCCAAATTCTTAATTCTATTTTAGAACCTACTTGTCCTGTTTCGTTTACTGTTATGAAGTAAGGACTTCTTGTATATATTATCATTTTGTATTTGTTAAATTATAATCTACCATTGTGTCTACGTCTTGACTAAATGCTTTTATTAAATCTGTGTCTATGTATTTCTTATATCCTGCTTCAAAAGGTTTAGTGAAAAACAAACTTGGCTTAATTCCTTTGTGAAAAATACTGCGAGAAATAAGATACCCTGTTTGCTCGTAACTCATAAACTTCCCATTCTCTTTGTTTCGGAATTGAAAACGTTTCGCTTGTACCCATTTTAATATGCTTTTAGTTAAACCACCTTTTTTACCTGTACCACTACCAAATCTAAAAGGACTATTAGGAGCTTTAGCTGAACTTGATGCACCTTTAACCCCTTGGTCTTGGTATTGTCCATAATCAGCCATTTTAAAGCCCACTATTGAATAATTACCTTCTGTGACTATTTCTCCTTTCAAACTATTATATAGTTCTTTAGAAACGTTCTTTTGGCTTTTAGATAAATTACTTCTTGATTGTTGAATCACATAATCTCTAAAGCGTTTTAAAACGTCATTAACATTTTGTAATTCTTTAGCCATCTTAATCGCAAATTGTCATATCATTAAAAGTAGCTACATCAAATGTAATTGTAACTCCAGCAATCTTATTCTCAAATCTATCTACAAAATATTCTATAGATGCAGTACCATTGCTTAACTGATACCCATCATCGTATAAGTCGCCTCTCTTTAACATTTCAAGCAATCTTCTTGCTACCATTTCTTGTGTGTGCAATACATCTTGTTCGTTGTCATTACCTCTAAACAAATCAGTAGTTTCTTCTTTTGATTCATCTACTATATCCATACAAATAACAGATACGTTATAATTAAATACATTACCGTTGTAGGTAGCGTTATTAATCATTATATGTGATAAAGGAAAGATAGTCTGTTTGTTTAAGTCAATCTTAAATATATCTCCAATGGTAACTGTGTTTACAAAAGCATCAGCGTCTAATTGGTCTTTAATAGCTTGGCTTATTTGATAAAATCCTTTCATTATTTTTTATTTATTAATTTCATTTCTATTTCTGTTTTTTCTTTTTCAAATGTTAGCCAAGTTAAACTCTGTGTGATTGGTAACTTGGAAACTTCATCAAATCTTCTAACGTTTCCTTGAGCAAGAGCATAGATACTTGAATACCATCCCCAACGTTTTCCAAATTGTGCTTGTTCAGAATATTCTGCACTTCCTGATTCTTCTCCAAATAGTTTACCGTACTTTTCAATAAGTCGTTCCCTAAATTGTAAAAAAAAACCATTGCTCCTAATACTACATCTAATGGAGCGTGTCGCATTACATCAGCATAAGTTACAGAACCTTTGTATTCTTCAATTTGATATTTGTTTCCTAACTTATTTACAATCGGTCTATATAATACTGCCATTGCATTGTGCATTGTATCCCAGTCAGTAATGTATGTATCTAAATCCATATACTCTCCTGTAGACATTTCATCTAAATTAGGAATGAATCCAAATTCTACTCCTCCCATTTTAAAGCGTTGTATGAATTGATTTTCTTTTGTGAATAGATTATTAATGTTTGCAGTTATTTCTGTTACATCTTTGTATCTAATTGAAGCTACATCTTTTAAATCTATACCACAGAATAGTTGAACCATCTTCTGCTGTAAAAACTCACCATCTTCATTGTCTTTTGCTATTGATAAAAACTTTTGATACTGTGCAAGTTTAATATCGTTTAGCGTTGTTGGAATTGTTAATTCTATTTTCATTATGTTTTGTTTTAGTTATTAATAAACATTTTTGTTTATTGTATTAAGTGTTCGTTATTTAACACAATATGCCTTGTTTTGTGTGTAATAACAATCATTAATGCGTTTTAAAGCATTTAGTGTTGGTAAATACAATCATCTATACGTTTGTGCATATAATAATGTAATATAAAGCATTTTTATACGTAATAGCATATACTATACCCGATATGATATAATTTATATGTTTTTAAATATAATTATACCCAATAAGGTATAAACAAAAAAAGACTACCATTTCTGATAGTCTTAAAAAATGTAAGAGGCTTTACTAAATCTCATATTTAGTTACGTTACATTTAATCTTCATCTGCTCGTTCACATTGCTTATCGCAATATGTATTTTCACAAGCTTCACCACAATACCTGCATTCGTTTTCAGGATATTCGTTTTGATAATCGTACCATTCCATAATAATTTGTTTAATGTTTACGCAAATATAATAATTAAATTTAAACCTGCAAATATTCTTGTGCAATTTTATACATCTGCTGCATCTTTTTTATTTCTCCTATATTTCTTGGAAGATTAATAACTACTTCTACACCTTTAACGTGATGAATATAACATTGAATAACTGCAATCATTTGTCCGTAACTCATTTGCCCTTGTTTGATTAATAAACGTAATAACTGCCCTTGTTTGGGTTTTCTAATTGATAGCTAACCGAATACCTTAACGCATCTAATAAGTGATTATGTGCGTCTATAGGTGTATTAGATTTCTTTTCCAACCAGCAGTAGTTGTTTAACTCTTTTATTAAATTAATTGATTCAGGTGTAACTATTAAATCATAGTCTTGTAACAAAGCTATTCCATAAGTAACCGAACCTTGACCTTTAATTGCAGGTACTATATTTAAACCTGCCGATTGCAACTCAGATATTAGTCTTGGCTCGGCACTATCTGCAACTATTAAACTATCTAAACAATGCTGCTTGTTTAATTGATATATCTGTGATGTAGTTAATGCAGGTAAAAAAAACCTTTCATTGATGTATATCTTTTTATTAGCAGTATCTATATTACATTCTACTAATGTAGTTGGGTCATTACTAAAACCAAAATCCTGACCGAAGATGCTTTTACCTACTTGCTTATATTCTCCTATAGTCCAATTGTTAAATATAACTCCTTCAGCTTTATCTAACCACCCACCAAGTATTTGATGTTTATACTTTTCAGGTCTACGTTGTTTAATATTCTCTATCTGACTAATAAAAGAAGCTGATAGGTTTTCTATATTATCTAAATAGGTTGTATGAATATAAGTAGTATCACCTTTGACTAAATTGCTTCCTGCTTGTATTCCTTTATCTTCAAAGAACTTCTTATATATGAAGTGTTCTTTTGTTGCTGGATTCAATACTAATAGCACCCTATTTTGTACACCTTTAGTCCTAATACTGAAGTCTATCTTTTCAAATACTTCCTCATCTGTTAGTTCTTCAGCTTCATCCAATACCCAAGTAGTTACACCTGCCAAAGATTTTAAAGAAGCAGTCTGTGTTCCACTACTTGTTTTAATACCTTTAAATAAGATTTTAGACCCTGTTTTTAAATTTACTATCTCATCCTTTGTAATATAAAAATCGTTGCTTAAATCAGCTGATTCTATCTTATCTATAAATTCAGGAATAATAGAAACGTTTGCGGATGTTAAAGTATATCGTGTAAACAATATTACGTGTCCTACTTCGTAAGTTAATAGCAATAGGAAAGAGTTCAAAGAATATGATTTCCCTGAACCCCTTCCACCTGTAATTACAAAGTATCTACTATCAGAACCTAATAGATTATATTTACTATTTAGACTTATCAATTTTGAATATATCTTTTATATTGAAGTCGTTAATATTGTGAGTAGTTTCAACTATTTCTTTTGGCTTACCAAATATATGTTCAGCTACAAATAACTGTCCTCTTTGAGATTCCATTAAAGTATTCTTTACAAATGCTATTTTGGTTTCTTCTTCAGTATCTTTATTATATAACTCTTTTAAAGCTTTAATAAATATATTATTTACTTTTTCTTCTTCAACCTTTTTAGGTCTACCTTTTCCAAGTTTATTTCCTTTTTCAAATGCCATAGTTAAAAGTAATGTTTAAACATATTTATAATAAATAAAACTTATAGTTGTTAAATCTTTTCTATTTCTTTTGGTGTCATAATCCTTTTAATTTTATTAATTCAATTGCGTGTTTATATCCGTCTTTAAAACCTTCTGTATATTTATCACAATCAAATGTACACAAAGGTCTATTTTTTAAATATTTACTTAATTTTTGTTTTGATTTTTTTTTAGGTCTTAAATGTTCAGGAGGTGTTGGTATTAATCGAGCGGTAAATCTTGGAAAAAAACTCATAATTCTTTTTCTTTTTTAAACATTTCTAATAGTTCTTTTGAATCTGTAATTTTTGACCATCTTTCATCATAAGTCCAATCAGTTCTTAACCACTCTGCAAATTCAATAGCGTAATTATCTGCTATTTTTTCACAATCAATCAAAATCGGCTCATATATTCCGCCAAATTTTTTTGGTACTAAATTGTTAAATTTTTCTTTTAGTGTCATAATTATTATTTTTATTGGTTTACAAATTCATAAATTCCTATTAATCTACTTGGTGTATTCGGACTATTATTCAATGCTTTAGACAAAGCATTTCTTCTTAATCCACTTTGTCTTGCTAATTCATTTAAACCTTTGAATATAACTCCATCTGATTTGCGTCTGATTAGTTTCATCCTATGCTCTTGTGCCTTCATTTGAATTAGTGTTCTATCAGAAGGTTCTACATAATCGTTAAACTTCTTTTTGTTTTTGTATTCTTTACCTTGTTTAATTTGATTAAGATTATAATAATCTATTGCTTCCCATTTAGGTTTTGGTAAATCCCATAGGTAAGATGTGTTATCGTTTCTTAAAATTTCTATAATGTCGTTAATCTTCATTTCTTAATTCATCTGCTAATTCAATAATATAATCATTTATAGTAGTTTGGTTAAAAGTAGCTTGTACTAACAAACCTTTAAACAAATCAAAATATTCTTCAATCGTTAAATCATCATAATCTGTTTCAACTGAATACTTCTTTCCGTATGTTTCTAATTGTATTTTCATAATCCTTTTTCTTTTTTGAATATTTCTAATATCTCACTCATATCTAAATAATCAGTTCTCTCACCTCTCCAATACTTTCTTCCGTGATACCAAAACCACTCTACAAACTCAATAGCGTAATCATCTGCTATTTTTTCACATTCTGTTGCTTCTCTCCACCAATATGTTACTTGTTGTAATTTTTCTTTTAGTGTCATAATCTTATATTTTTATTCATTGAATAGAATGCTTCTAATCTTAAATTAATTAAATCGTGTTGTTCTGTTCCTTTAGTAGCTTCTAATAGGTTGTTTAGGTTTTCTATTATTTTGTATTCGTATCTTGGTTTATTCAATTCCTGCTCCAAGTCGTGTAACTTCTTTTTAAATTTATCTTCTTCAGTCATTTCCTGTTCTACTTCTCCACCTAACAAATGTAAGATTAAATTTTTACAATCCAAAATCTTTGTATTATAATTTTCATACATTGGGAAGTTCTTTAAAGCGTGTACAACTGTAGCGTGATTCTTATTCATTGATTCTCCTATTGCAGCCAAAGACATTTTAGGGTATAATCTTTTAAGTAAATAAAAGTATAATGAACGTGCTTCTATTATTTCTCTCTTTCTACTTTCTTTGTTTACGTCTAATCCTAATTCATTTAAGATTAATTCTTTTATCTTTTCTTCCATTGTTTTTTTTATTAAAATAATTTAGTTTGATTTGTATGATTTACTATTCTTTGTATTGCTTTGTCATAATACTCTTTATCTAATTCACAAGCGGTTAATTCAAATCCGTAATCGTGACAAGCTATTGCTATTGAACCTGAACCTAAATGTGTATCAAGTATTTTATCGTTTTCTTTTGCGTATTTATCTAATATCCATTTGTAAAGCGCAGCAGGTTTTTGTGTTGGATGTATTCTTGTTTCTTTGTTTTTCATATCCCCTTGCAACATTCCCGCCCATCTAAATTCAAATTTTCTTACTGCTGTTTTGTAATTAGTCCAAGCAAGTTCACAATCAGCGAAATCATTATCTCCATTTTGTTTATCCCAAACTATCCAACTTGAACTATTTTGGTTTTCTATATTTTCAATAAAATGATTAGCCCCCCAAATTACAGCATTTTTAGAAACACGTATTAATTCACTAAAGTATTCTTTTGATGGTATTGAACTATCCCAATTTTTTGATATGTACATTGTTGGTTTTGTTGCTTTACCTCTTGAATGATTTTTAGCTCCATCTTCACCAATTCCATAAGGAGGGTCTACAATAGCTAAATCAAAATAGTTATCAGGGTAACGTGACATCAAAATCATATTGTCTTCGTTCGTTATTGTTATTTTATCTGTTACTTTCATTTTTTTTTAAATAATATATAGTTGTATAAAATTTCCCATCTATACTTTTATAATGATTAATGCTTTGTGCTTCTTCTTGCATTATTTCTATAATTATTAAATCTTCTTCGTTTAATACAATTTGTTTATTTTCCATATTATTTTTAAATATTTTGAATTTCTTTTTTTACCTTATTCCAAAATTCTTTTTGAGAAGTATTTAAACATATTTTATTTCCTTTTTCAATACTTGACTGTTTATATAATAATCCTAAATTTAAAATTTCTTCTACTGTTATAATAGCAAGTTTTTTACTATTTTTTAAATTTGATTCTTCAGTAAATGATAACATATTTGTATAAGCATAATTTTTACACTTATCTACTAACTCTTTTGCTTTTTCTTTTGGTGTCATATTATTTTATTTAAAGTATTCCTCTTAATACATATTGGTTTAAATCTACTGCTTCATTCTGAAAAAAGTATTTGTAGTTAGCTATACCTTGTTCAAGTTTATCTTTACCTTTTTGGTAAAAGTCATCACTACATTCAAAGATTCCAATATCCAAACTACCTTTGTCAATACATACAAATATGAATTCATCTACTCCAAACATTTCTTTGTACATATATGCTTGTAGGTCGTAAGAGTATTTGTCTGCTGAATATCTAAATTCATTTAATCCTGTAGTAGTTTTTAAATCTATTATTTGATTGCCTCTTAAAATATCTGCTTTTGCTCTAAATGGTATTCCGTCTATCATTGCTATTTCAGGTATCTCAAATTCTGCACCCATAAAATATGCAGTAGCTTCATTGTTCTTTAGGATTGCATCAGCTAATCTTTCAGCATCTCTTAACTCGTTTGTAGTATATACGTTTTGTTTTTCTTCTACTGCAAGTTTATATTCTTTTGCTGCTTTAGTTTTACAATCTACAAAGGTAAAGTCATCTATCTTGTTAGGTTCTAATATCAATGTGTGAAACAATTTACCATCTCTTAATGGTTGTGTTTCTACTTGTCCGTACTTTGTAACGTACTTGTATGTTTTAGGTGATTTAAGCACCATTTTAAGAGAAGAACTACTCAAAGCATTCTTTCCTAAATAACCATAGTAAAAGTCATCGTCATACATATTATCTAATAGTTCTTGTTTGTCCCAAATCTTATTGTCTAATGTTGTTATCATATCTTATTTGTTTTTATTTCTTTCTTGTTGCCATTTTAAAATATTATTTACTGCAATTTTAAATCTATGCTTATCAATAAGGTAAACATATTTTTCATCTTTAATTTCGGTAGATGAATTTAATTGAAATTGTCTTCCTATAACTTCTTCAAGGGTTTCTTGTTTATCAAAATCAATAAACTCATAAGCATTACTTCTATTAGCTATAACTTCTTCTTTAGACATTACGTGTAACTCGTGTTTAAAATCTTCTTCTTTTGGAATGATTATTTCGTAGGTACAAATAGGCACTTCATCAAATCCGAATTCTACTATTTCTGTTTTAACATACTCACAACTTGGATTCTTAACAAACCATTCTAAAAACTTATCATCAATAGCTTGTACACCATCTTCTATTAAGTCTTGGTCTGTTGTTAGTATGATTTTTTTATGCCATTCTCTTGCTTTCCAATCAGAAGCACATTTTTCAATTCTTTTGTCATCTGTTAAAAACCAATCTCCATCTTTAATTTCTTCATCAGAAGTGATGTA
>JACCDX010022938.1_pt1 | contig 33127 bp, 29 predicted proteins | sample 7449681 | NCBI WGS metagenome assembly JACCDX01 (sample SAMN15323450, study PRJNA562643) | freshwater metagenome | isolation source: river surface water | place: USA:Blue River Watershed | collected 2017-08-18
AATATTGTTCTGGCCACTGGCAGCTCGGTCGTTGAACTCCCCTTCTTGAAATACGATGAAAAGAAAATCGTCTCTTCCACGGGCGCATTGGCTTTGGACAAAGTTCCCAAAGAAATGATTGTCGTCGGCGGCGGCGTCATTGGTTTGGAATTGGGTTCCGTGTGGATGCGCTTGGGCGCTCAAGTCACTGTGATCGAATTCGCCGATCGCTTGTGCCCTGTGATGGATGCGCAAACCATGTCTCTGCTGCAAAGAACTTTGACCAAGCAGGGAATGAAATTCCTTTTCAAAACCAAAGTCACTGGCTCGCAAATCAAAGGCGACCGCGTGGAATTGGATTTCGAAAACATGGCCGATGGTTCAAAAAACAAAATCTCTGCTGATGTGGTTCTCGTTTCCACAGGACGCAAACCTTATTCGGAAAATCTGGGATTGGAAGCTGTTGGAGTGCAAAAAGACCAGCGCGGTTTCGTGCAAGTCGACAAGCACTTTCAAACCAGTGTTCCTGGCATTTATGCGATTGGCGATTTGATCCCAGGTCCTATGCTCGCTCACAAAGCCGAAGAAGAAGGCGTGGCTTTGGCCGAAATTCTCGCTGGCCAAGCAGGACATGTGAACTATGAAACTGTTCCGAATGTGATTTACTCTTTCCCAGAAGTCGCTTCTGTCGGACCGACAGAAGAACAATTGAAGGAAAAAGGAATTGAATATTCAGCTGGTTCCTTCCCTTTCATGGCCAACGGCCGCGCTCGCGCATTGGGAATGACAGATGGACAAGTCAAAATTCTCGCTGACAAAAAAACAGATCGCATTTTGGCCGCTCACATTGTCGGTCCTCGTGCTTCTGAGTTGTTGGGAGAAATCGTCGTGGCCATGGAATTCGGCGGCAGCTCGGAAGATCTGGCCCGCACTTTCCACGCTCACCCGACATTGAATGAAGTTGTGCGCGAAGCGGCTCTCGCCGTCGACAAACGCGCTCGCCAAATGTAATCAGCGACAGAGAGCGCTCAGCACCGCCAAGGTCTGAGCGACTGCTGGAGAGGGCTTTTCCTCTCCTCGCGGATCGAATTGTGCCAATGCGGCTGTCCGGTATTGATCACACTTTTCTTTTTTGAAATCCGCTTTGCGCGGAATCATCTCGAGACTGGCTTCCAAAGTGTCCAGATAAATTTCATCGCCTTCGAATTGCCGGGGCCCCTGAGTGCGCAGGTGCTGAATGGTTTTTTCAGTTTTCTCCAAAACTTTCCACTGCTCGTCTGCTGATTTGCTCGCATCCAAGTTGCGCTGCAAATTGTGAATTTCCGAATCCACTTGTTGACGGATCGAGAGCTTGCTCTGCGGACTTTCCGCTTTTTTGCCGAGCAAAATTTCAGTGGACAAGAAGACACTGAGTCCTACAAGGACAAGAATGATTCGGGTGCGCATGCCCCCTCCTTAAACTGGCGGTTGAGATCTTTGGCCTTGGCAAAGACATCATCGTAATAACCGCGATTTCCAGATGATTGAAATTGGCGTGCGTAATCAAAAAAACTGGGAACTTTGTCGCGACTGCCTTCGATGCTGAAATCGGACAATCGCAATCGGCGTGGACTCACTTTCGCAAAATGATCCAAGTAATTGGAAGCTAAAATGACAGCCGACCCGGCACCCGCATTGTAAGCCAAGACTGAAAGAATATCTTCCAATCGTTCTTGATCATAAGATCCTTTGGCAAGACCGAGCTTGGCCATTTTTCCAAAGATATCAAATCTCTTGCCTTTGATTTTGGTGGTCATCACTCGGATCATTTCACGGTTCTGCAATTCGACGACGCCAGTGTAAAACAAATTGATCAAAGGATTCTGCAATTCAGTCAGTCTGCTGCAATTGTTGCGAGTCAAAGTCGTCACTGGCTTCATCTGCGCCACCGAATTTTTCAATCTCTCGCAAGAGGGCTTGGACGTGTTGGTCACTTGAGTTTGAAAGTTCTCAAACTCACTGTTAGCGTGCTTGATCGCAATACTGGTCAACTGTCCGAAGCCCACAGCCCCCGTCTGACTTTGGGCGCTCAAATGAAATCCACTTTCTCGGTAAAATTTGGGAATCAAAGATCGTTGCGGAATATCAAAACAATCGGTGACATCGCCAAAATAATTGTAAACGGCATTGACGTAATTGCGACTAACACAAGGTTTGGTGTTGCTACCATCAAAAACCAGGGCCTCATTCCCGCGACGACTGCAGCGAGCAAATGTTTCTGAGGCTCTCTTGTCCGCGTCTGCTTGCCAGCTTTTCATGATGTATGTGACACACTCTTTGGGAAATTCTGAGGAACCCCGAGCTCGATCCTCGCGGTAGATTCTCGGAAGAGTGGACAGCATGTCTTTCAAGTACATTCGATCTTTGGAACAGGTCGCTTCTTCTTCCATGACCACAGCATCGATATTGCTCGTACCCACTTGCAGGCACTTGCAAGCGGCAGGTGATTCCTTGGGTGCCGGATTCATGGCCACAGGGGAATTGGCCATTTCCAGAATTTCTCTCATCGTATTGAAAGGAAGAAACGTTTGCGTTTGCGAAGAAGGACTGCGAGTCGAATCTGTCAAACGGCCTTGTATTTTGTGAACAACAAAGCCAGCGAGAATCGCCAAGCCGACAAATGCCAAAATGAAATATTTGGGCAGCTGAAACACAGACCCCTCCGTCTGTGTTTTTCGGAAAAAGCGCAGTGATTTTCAATAGGACGACTGCCTAGATTCAGAAGTCTCTGGCCTTAAATCCAGAGACTTTTCACACCACGTTCGCGAGCCACTGCTTTGGCATCTTCGTAGCCAGCATCAACGTGACGGAAAACTCCCATGGCCGGATCAGCCGTGAGAACCAATTCCAGTCTTTTGGCCGCGGCTTCGCTGCCGTCGGCGACGATGACTTGGCCGGCATGTTGAGAGTAACCCATACCCACACCACCGCCGTGATGCAAAGAAACCCAAGTGGCTCCGCAAGCCGTGTTGACTAAAGCATTGAGCAAAGGCCAGTCACTGACAGCATCGGAGCCGTCTTTCATCGCTTCGGTTTCTCGGTTCGGAGAAGCCACCGAACCGCAATCCAAATGATCTCGACCAATCACCAGGGGGGCTTTCACTTTGCCTGTGCGAACCAATTCATTGAACAAAAGTCCAGCTTTGGCGCGCTCGCCGTACTCAAGCCAGCAAATTCGCGCAGGCAATCCTTGGAAGGCAATTCTCTCTTGAGCCATGTCCAACCAACGCAGCAAATGTTTCTTGTGCGGGAAAAGCTCCCGCAAAGCATTGTCGGTGACACGAATGTCTTCTGGATCTCCTGACAAAGCCACCCAGCGGAAAGGGCCACTGCCTTTGCAGAACAGCGGACGGATGTAAGCGGGAACAAAGCCCGGGAAATCAAAAGCGTTCTTCACGCCAGCTTCTTGAGCTCGGGCTCGCAAATTGTTTCCATAGTCGAAAGTGATGGCTCCGCGCTTTTGCATTTCCAACATTCCCAAAACGTGTTTGGCCATGCTCGCGTACGCAGCTTCCAAATATGCTTTTTGATTTTGTTTGCGGAAGTCCGTAGCTGTTTCCACTGAATAACCTTCTGGAATGTAACCAACCAGAGGATCGTGAGCAGAAGTCTGATCCGTGAGCAGATCAGGAATGAAACCTTTTTTCAGAAATTCATGAATCAAAGTGGCGGCATTCCCCTGGAGCGCAATCGACTTGGCTTCGCCAGCCGCTGTGTATTTGCGAATGCGGGCAATGGCATCATCAATGTCCGTGGCCACTTCGTCGACGTATTTGGTTTCCAAACGCTTTTGAATGCGAGTGGGATCAATTTCCACAGCCAGAACACAAGCTCCCGCAAAAACTCCAGCCAGAGGTTGAGCTCCGCCCATTCCGCCCAAACCAGCCGTGAGAATGGATTTGCCTTTCAAGGAACCGCCAAAATGCTGGTGTCCTGCTTCGACAAAAGTTTCATAAGTTCCCTGAATGATCCCCTGAGTGCCAATGTAAATCCAAGAACCCGCCGTCATCTGGCCGAACATCATCAGACCTTTTTTATCCAATTCATGGAAGTGCTCCCAGTTGGCCCACTTGGGAACAAGATTGGAATTCGCAATCAAAACTCGCGGCGCATTTTCATGTGTGCGAAGAATGCCAATCGGCTTCCCTGATTGAACCAAAAGAGTTTCATTGTTTTCCAAAGTTTTGAGAGCATTGAGAATTTTATCGAAGCTTTCCCAATTGCGGGCCGCTTTGCCGATTCCGCCGTAAACAATCAAATCTGCTGGATGCTCAGCCACGCTCGGATCCAAATTGTTTTGGATCATTCGGTAAGCGGCTTCTTGCAGCCAGCCTTTGCAATGAAGAGTGTTTCCCGTTGGGGCTTTCACGATACGAGACATGATTTTCTCCTTTGGCTCGCCCTCAGTTATGCCCGAGAAGCCAAAGGCCGGTCAAATCGATATGACTACTTGCAGTCTCTTTGATCTTCGAAAGTTTGAGTCAATTCCTTGCCATCAAAGGAGACCGTGACTTTTTTGTCCGAGAACTGACCTTTGCGCAGGATTTTCGCCGACTTCTCAGCCGCTTCCAAGCAGGCTTCGAGGGCTTTGAGCTCTTTGACTTCGACAGTTTCTTTTTGCCCATCATAGGGCTTTAAAGCTTCCACGGCTTTCCCGGGGCAGGGCTGACGAGTGATTTTCATTTTGCACTCAGCAGCGCTCAGCAAACTGGGAAAAGCAAAGAGAACCGCTAAAAGAAAAGAGGCTTGTCGAATGACAAAAGATTTCATTCTCAAAACTCCAATGATCCGACGGAAGCTTCCACCACTTTGGAAATTTCGTCGGCCGAAATCAGTTCGCGAATGGCCTGCACATCGCGCGAGAAAACCCGGTCGTGCTCCGCAAAGGGAACTTTCTCTCGGATCTTTTCATGAACCGCCCGCACCGCCGAAGCCGGTTTGTGCGGCTTGAGCAAATCAATGGCTTGGCTGGCGGAAAGCATTTCCATGGCCACGACATTTTCAGCATTGCGGAGAATTTGCACGAATTTGCGAGCGGCAATGGTTCCCATCGAGACATGGTCTTCCTTGTCCGCTGAGGTGGGAATGCTGTCCACGGAAGCTGGATGCGCGAGAATTTTATTTTCACTGACCAGAGCCGCTGCCGCCACTTGCACGATCATATGTCCCGAATTCAAGCCCCCTTTCGGAGTCAAGAAAGCTGGCAATTCGCTCATCGAAGGATTGATCAGCTTTTCAATTCGGCACTCGGAAATATTGGCCACTGCACTCATGCTGATCGCTGCAAAGTCCAAAGCAAAAGCCACAGGCTCACCATGGAAATTTCCGCAGGAGAGAACTTTGTTATCCTTGGCGAAAACCAAAGGATTGTCAGTCGAAGAATTGGCTTCGGTTTCCAAAACTTTCCAAACATAGCCCAAAGAATCTTTTGCCGCGCCGTGAACGGCAGGCATGCATCGCAAAGAGTAAGCATCTTGAACACGGCTGCAGTTGGCATGGCTCTCAGCAATTTCGCTGGTCGCTCCCAAAAGTTTCAAAAGATTGCGAGCTGTTTTCGCTTCACCCGGATGCGGGCGAGTGGCGGCAATCAATGGATCAAAAGCTTTTCGTGAACCGCGAAGCGCTTCCAAAGACATGGCTCCTGCCAGATCCGTCATCCACAAAAAGCGACGAGCTTCATAAGCGCCAATCATTCCAACGGCCGTCATCACTTGGCAGCCATTGATCAAGGACAAACCTTCTTTGGCTTTGAGAACCAAGGGCTGCAATTTCTTTTGCACCAGAATTTTTTGCACTTCGACCGGCTTGCCATTTTCATCCCAAGCTTCGCCTTCGCCAATCAGAGCCAAAGCCAAATGCGAGAGCGGCGCCAAATCCCCGCTCGCACCCACGGAGCCCTGAGAAGGAATCACAGGCGTCACATGGTGATTGAGAAACTCGAGAATTTTTTCCACCACCGCTGGACGAATGCCGCTATGACCACGAGCCAGAGCATTGGCGCGCAAAAACAAAATGCCGCGCGATTCCTCTTGTGTAAAAGGAGTGCCGACTCCGGCCGAGTGCGAGCGAATCAAATTGCGCTGAAGCTCTTCAATTTCGCTGTCAGAAATGCGCACCGAACTGAAAGCGCCAAAGCCTGTGTTCACTCCGTACATGACTTCGCCTTGCGAAATGCGGCCTTCAATGTAAGAGCGGGACTCCATCATGCGTTCGCGTGCCGCAGCTGACAGTTCGACTTTCAAAGTTCCCGGCTGGGCCTTGGCCACTTGGCGGACCTGTTCAATTGTGACATCTTCACCGGTGAGTTGAATCACTTGGCTCATTCCTGCTCCTTGCCTCTGCTGGGCGACTAGGCTTGCTTTAAGGTTTCAATGGATTTTCGGTGATCATTTTGGAAGACATAGCTTCCCGCCACCAAGACATCGGCTTCCTTCAAGTGCACGACTGTTTTGTCGTTCACGCCGCCGTCGACTTCGATCAAACAATTCAATTTTTTCTCATCGATGATCTTGCGAAGCTCAGTGACCTTGGCCGCCTGGTCCGGCATAAAGGACTGGCCCCCAAAACCGGGCTCCACCGTCATCACCAAAATCAAATCAATCTTCTCCAGAAAGGGCAGCACATCGCTCAAAGGAGTGCGCGGCCGCAAGCTCAGACCGGGCTTCGCCCCCAGTTGTCGGATTTGGTCCAAGACTGCACCTGGATTGTTCGTCGATTCGACGTGGATGGTGAGATAATCGGCTCCGGCTTTGACGAAAGCTTCGACATATCTCTCTGGTTTTTCGATCATCAAATGCACATCCAAAGGAAGCTTGCTGACTTTCTTCAGGGACTTCACGACGGGCACACCAATGGTGATATTGTCGACAAAGTGGCCATCCATCACATCGACATGAATCCAGTCACCACCAGCCGCAGTCACAGCTTCCAGATCGCGAGCCAGATTGGCAAAGTCAGCAGACAGAATCGAAGGGGCAATCAATTTAGGTCGCAGTGCCAAGAGAATCTCCTTTTTTCAATGGATGGCCTTTGAGAAAATCCGCAGCGCTGAGACGGCTTCGTGATTCGGGCTGCAGCTCGAGAATTTCGAGCCCACCATCACTTGTGGCCACCACCAAGGATTTCTCTGTCACCGCGATGACTTCACCAGGACGTCCGCCCACGGAACCCAAAACCCGAGTTTTGTGAATTTTAATTTTCTTTCCCGCCAGAGTGGTGAAAGTCCCAGGACCCATCGAGAAAGCGCGAACTTTGTTGTGAATCTTCCAAGCTGAATCGGTCCACGAAATTTCGGCTTCGGCCTTGTCGATTTTTTTAGCGTAAGTCACACCAGCTGGATTCTGAGGAATCGGCGCCAAGTTTCCGCGCACATAATCCATCAACTCCACATGCAGCAAATCCGATCCCAAAATCGCCATGTGATTGTAGAGCTCGGTGGCCGTGATTTGATCATCCAAAGCCATTCGACGAATGCCGATGATGTCACCCGCATCCAGTTCTTTGACGACCTTCTGCAAAGTGACTCCGCTTTCGCGGTCTCCGGCTTCCAAAGCTCTTTGAATGGGAGCAGCTCCTCGCCAGCGTGGAAGTATCGAGCCGTGTACATTGACAGCTCCATAAGGAAACAACTTGAGAAAACGAGTCGACAGCAATTGACCGAAAGCCACCACCACAGCCACTTCGGCTCCCCATTTTTCGACTTCTTCCAAAATGGGATCTTTGTTGACGGATTCCGGAGAGAGAACAGGAATATTTTTTTCCAAAGCCAAAGTCTTCACTGGACTTGGAGTGAGTTGCATTTTGCGCCCTGCCGGGCGATCCGGCTGAGTGACCACGCCGACAACTTCATAGTGCTCATCTTGAAGCAACTCTTGAAGACAGGTCAGAGCAAAGTCAGGAGTGCCAAGAAAACAAACGCGAACTTTACTCACACTTTCAACTCTTCTTTTTCTTCTTCTTGGCTTTCTCGTTCAGGATAGCCGTGCTTCTTGATTTGATTTTTAATTTTATTGCTCTTCACAAAGCTCAAATGGTCGATGAAAAGAGTTCCTTCCAAATGATCCATTTCATGCTGAATGCAAATTGCCAGCAGACCATCTGTTTTCAGAATGTGAGTTTTGCCATCGAGATCCTGGTACTTGAGTTCGATGACTTTGTGGCGTTGCACATCTTCAAAGAAAGAAGGCACTGACAAGCAGCCTTCACTGAAAGTGGTTTTGCCTTCGCCTTTGACAATTTCTGGATTGATAATGATCAACGGCTGAGGAACTTGCGATTCCAGCTCACTCATTTGGTTTTTTTCGTAGCGGCCTTCCGTGTCGCGAGGACGAGTGTCAATCACCAGCATGCGAACAAGCTCACCCACTTGCGGAGCTGCCAAACCAATTCCGTTTTCATTGTACATGGTTTCCAGCATATTCTCGGCCAGTGTTTTCAACTGGGCATTGAATTTCTCAACAGGTTTTGAAATTTCACGCAAACGTGGATCCGGATATTTGAGAATTTCAAGAATCGCCATAAACATGCCTTTCGAAAAGAAAATCTATATCAGAAGGGGGAGCCCTTGTCTCTTTTCCCGCATCTGATTGTAGCTCAAAAACCAACACTTTTGAAGCGGCGCAGAAGCCGCTTTTGCTGATTCCCCCATAGGCTGTCCCTATTTCTTGCGGGCAAAATACCAGCCAAAACCAGCCATCAAAAGATTGGGAAACCAGCCCGCCACAATCGGATTGATTTGACCATGCTTTCCCAAAGTCAAAGCCGACGAATAGAGAGTCCAATACAGGAAAACCAGCCCCAAACAAATTCCCACGTTGAGCATGATCCCCCCGGACCGAGCCCGGCCCACGGAAAAGGGAATTCCCACCATGGTCATCACCAGTGCCGCCAAAGAAAAACCGAATTTCGAGTGGTAATCGACTTCGTAACTGACTGTATCCAAGCCAGCTTCTTTGTTGCGCTGGATGAACTCTTTGAGTTCTTTCAAACTGAGCACGTCAGCTGTATTGGCGGTCGAACTGAGATCTTTGGCGTCCTCGGACATCACAATCGTTTTTTTCTGGAACTGGCTGGTCACGGGGAAGCTGGATTCCTCTGTGAACAAAGTGACGGAGCCATTTTGCAGTTTCCAATTTTGGCCCGCCATTTTCACTTTCGATGCAGTGACCATTTGAATGAGGTCCCAGTTTTGATTGAAATAATACAAAGTCAGCCCTTGAGCTTCTTGCGTGTCGGGATTCAAAGTTTTGATATTGAAAATCGTGTCTTTAGAACGGTACCAAATTTTCTCATTTCGCACCATCGAGTAGAGAGAAGGGTTCTTTTTGATATCGCGGTAATAAATAAAATTCTTTTGCTTGGTGAAATTCGGCAGCACGCGGTCGGAAATCATGAAAATCCCCGCCGTGATCAAAGCCACCCAAAATAAAATCGATGCACAAACTCGCAAAAGGCTCATTCCCGAAGCAAACAGAGCCACCAATTCGTTGTTCCGATTCAATGTGGACAAAGTGAAAATGGTCGCCAGCAAACAGGCCACTGGCGCCATTCGATAAGCGATTTCCGGCAGTGAGTAGCCATAGTAGGCCAAGAGCGCAGCTCCGGTGGCATCTCTGTAGCTGGCAATCACTCCCATGGCATCGATGGCCGTGAACAATGTCATGAAAACGAGCAGGCCGCCCAAAAAGTAAAACCAGAAGAGTCCCGAGATGTAACGATCAATTCGACTGCCCATAAAATAAAAATATCCCTTCTCTTGACTCAGGTCTCGAAAAAATGTGTACTTGCTTTATGGCTTTACGCGTCTTATTGGCAGATGAAAGTTCGACCATCAAAAAGGTCATGCAACTCGCTTTGCAGGACTTTGGTGTCGAGGTCAAAGCCGTTCCAATCGGTCTTGACGTTCTACAAGTCGCTCGCAGTTTCAATCCCGACATTGTCTTCGCCGACGTTTTGCTTTCCAAGAAAAACGGCTACGAAGTCGCCGCTGAACTCAAAACCGACTCGACCTTGCGAAAAACTCCCATCGTCTTAATGTGGAGTGGCTTCATGGAACTGGACGAAGCCAAAGCATCCGCCTGCCGAGCTGAGCGCCGTTTGGAAAAGCCATTTGATGCCGAAACACTTCGCTCTTTGGTGAAAGATCTGGTTCCTTCTTTGGGCGGCAATGCCATTGCTGAATATTTAAGCTTTCCTGATATGCCTGAAATGGTGGATGAGACTCCACCAGATGCCATCGTGGCCGAAGAGCCCGAGATCGAAATGGAAATGGAACCCATCGCCGCCACTCCGGCTGCTTTTGATCCTTTCCCAGCTCTCGACGAAGTGGAAGAAATCGAAGAGCCCGAAGAGTTTCAATCCGTTCCTCTTCCCAAGAATCAGGGCTTGCCCCCGCCTCCTGTGGCCAAGAAAGCTCCTGTTTCTGAGGACTGGTCACGCCAGGATTTGAGTCAGTTTAAAATTGAACTTCCTCAAGAGGATTTTTTCGCCATCAATGAAGCGGATTTGACAGCTTCTTCGATTGCCTTGTCTTCAGGACTGGAAGAAATCTCCTTGGATGATATCGACAATCCAGAGCCCAAGCCTTTGGCTCCCAAGTCCAAGCCTTCATCGACTCACTCTCGCCAAAATCTGTCCAAAACCTTTGCTCAATCATCTTCTTTGGTTGAGGAAAATTTAACTCCTCTGAGTGCTTTGGACCCGATGCGAGCGGAAGAGTTGCTGCGCCAGGAAGCTCGATCTGTCCTGGAATCCGTGGCTTGGAAGCTGCTCCCGGAAATTGTGGAGCGCGTTGTTCGCGAAGAGCTGCAAAAGCTTCTCAAAGACGCCGAACGCCTGTAAGAAGTCTCCATGAACTTAATAGATTTGATCAAGGCAGCCCTCAAAGAGGACATGCCCAACGGAGACTTGACCACTGAATCGCTCGCCCTTGCTCCTCGTGACGGCCGAGCCAAACTGATTGCCAAGCAAGATCTGATGCTTTCCGGAACAGCGGCTTTCGAAGAAACCATGCTGATTCTGGAACCCAATGCCAAATTGAAATGGCATTTTGAAGAGGGCGACAAAGTCCTCAACAAGCAGATCATTTGCACTTTGCAGGGTGACCTCATTCAGATTTTGAAAGCTGAGCGAGTCGCTTTGAATTTCCTGATGCACTTGTCAGGGATTGCCACTTTCACTTCTCAATTTGTGCAACAAGTGGCTCCTTTTAAAACGCAAATTCTCGACACTCGCAAAACACTGCCCGGTTATCGCGACTTGGAAAAACGTGCCGTGGTTCATGGCGGAGGACGCAATCACCGCATGAACCTGAGTGAAGCGATCTTGATCAAAGACAATCACATTGCCGTGATGGGTGGAATTCGCCAGGCCGTGTACCGCACTCGCTCTTACACGGACAAGGCGATCGAAGTCGAAGCTCGCAGTCTTGTTGATGTGCAAGAGTGCGTGGAGCTCAAAGTGAATCGCATTTTGCTCGACAATATGGACAACGAAACCATCCGCCAAGCTGTGCTGATGGTTCCAGAAGGAATTGAAACAGAAGCCAGCGGAAATATGAACCTGGAGCGAGTGGCCTCTGTGGCGGCCACAGGTGTTCACTATATCAGTGTTGGCGCTTTGACTCACTCGGCTCCTTCGGCCGACATCAGCTTGATGTTTCAATGGGATGAAAAGTGATATGAGTTTTGCCATTGGAGCGACCACCAAAGAATGGGCCGAGCGAAGTCAGATTCCAGTTTGGTTTGAAGCTGTCACCACCAGCACCAATGCCATTGCCAAAAGCCATATCATTGCCGAACAGGCCATCAGCTTGTATCTCACTGATCATCAAACTGCTGGACGAGGCCGCGGCGATCACTTGTGGTCGGATCCGCAAGAAGGCGGCAGTTGCTTGCTTTCCAGCTGGGTGTTCCTGATGCGAAAAGCCCCTCAACCGGTGATGGCTCCGGCCGTGGGCCTTGCTCTGTGGACGGCTTTTCAGTCTTCTTTTCCATTTTTACCGTTGAGTCTCAAAGCCCCCAATGATCTCTATCTCGGCGACAAAAAAATTGCCGGTCTGTTGATCGAGACTGCGCAACAAGGACCTCACCACCGTTTGGTGGTCGGACTGGGAGTGAATGTTTGGAAATCTCCCACTGACGTAGACACAGCCAGCTCTTTGACTTCGGCATTGAACTTTCCTCTCACCACTCAAACTTGGATCAATGTCCTCGACCGACTGCTCTTGGAAATCAGTTTGGCCGTCTCTCAAACCAAAGAAACTCTGACCGAAACTCAGCAGTCAGGACTTTTGCACGCTCTCAATCGTTTTCCTCTGCTCGACAAAAATTATGACAAAGTCGAAAGCGACGGCAGCCTTTGGAAAAACAATCAGAAAATCAACTGGAGTGAACTTTAATTATGGCTCTGACTTACACACCTCAAGCTGAATTGGGCGCTCAAGCTCCCGATTTTACTCTGCCAGCTGTCGACGGAAAAACCTACTCCTTGAAAGATTTCGTCAATGGCCAACCTTTGGTGATTATGTTCATCTGCAATCACTGCCCTTATGTCATTGCGATTGAGGATCGCTTGATTCAATTGGGTCAGGACCTAAAAGCTCTTGGTGTGAATGTGGTCGGCATCAGCTCTAATGATACGACAGAATATCCCGAAGACAGTTTCGAGGAAATGCAGAAGAAAGCGCAAACTCGCCAGTACTCTTTCCCTTACCTTTTTGACGAAACTCAGGATGTGGCTCGCCGTTACGGCGCAGTTTGCACTCCGGACTTTTTTGTTTACGACAAAGCCGGGAAATTGGCTTATCGCGGACGACTGGATGACTCTTGGAAAGACGCTTCCAAAGTCACTAAACGCGAACTCTTCGAAGCGGTGCAAATGATGCTGAAGAACCAGCCTTTGCCGGAAAAACAAATTCCGAGCATGGGTTGCAATATCAAATGGATTTCTCAATGAGCGAGAGCGCTAAAAAGTTTTCCATTCCCATTCGCTATCTTCTGCTCCCCCTGCTGATCGCGATTCTCGTTTATGTTTTCTATCTGATGAACTATCTCGGCGCTTTCCGCCCCGTGGTGATTGCAGAGAAAACGGACGGACCGATGCAGATGATTTTCAAATCGCATGTCGGCCCTTATCACAAAATCGTGCCGGTCATTCAAGAAGTCGAAAAGTGGGCCAAAGACAATTGGATCGATTGCACTTTGTCTTTCGGAGAGTACTTGGACAATCCTGAGACCACGGAAGAAGCTCGTCTGCGCTCCAATGGCGGCTGCTTGGTGAAGCAAATTCCCGCCAATCTGCCAGAAGGCTTTCAATCCAAAACCATTCCTGAAAAAAAATATGTCACAGCTTTGTTTGAAGGTTCGCCTGGCATTGGGCCCATGAAGGTTTACCCGAAAGTTTACGAATACGCTCAGGAGCAGCGAATTGCTCTCGAAGAAACCGTCATGGAAGTTTATCAAATCCATTCGGAAGAATCGATGACAACGGTTTATTACTTTCCCGTACGAAGCGCTCCCTAAAACTTGGAGTTCAAAATAAAAAACCCGGTCTGCAAAACCGGGTTTTTTATTGGCATTTCACTTGGACGAATCAGTTCAATGCACTTCCGAATCAAAGCGGATTCGGTGCTTGTCTTCCTTGATCATCAAGCTGCCAATCACAAAAGTCACCAGAGCCACTGTGATCGGATAAAACAATCCAGCATAAATGTTTCCAGTTTTCGCAACCAGTGCCGTGGCAATGAAAGGCACCAATCCTCCGAACACACCGTTTCCAATGTGATAAGGCAGTGACATGGAAGTGTAGCGAATGCGGGTTGGGAACAGCTCCACCAAGAAAGCCGCAATCGGACCATAGACCATGGTCACGAAAAGAACCTGAATGAAGATCAAACCCACCAGCGCCGGCACATTGGGGTCCACAGCTGCGGCCAAAGGAGTCGCTGGATTCCAACCGGAAACTGCCACCATGGCCTGATAGATCGGATAATAGCTGACAGCTGCAATCAGACAGCCGGCCATCATGATTTTTTTGCGTCCAATTTTGTCGGAGAGCCATCCAAAGAAAACAAAGAAGGGCGTTCCCAAAATCAAAGCAATAGCGATCACTTTGTTAGCCACCACAAAATCAATTTTCAAAACCGTCTGCAAAAAGTAGAGAGCGTAGAACTGACCGGTGTACCACACCACTCCCTGCCCAGCAGTCGCGCCCAAGAGAGCCAAAATCACCATGCGGCGATTTTCTGGAACCATAAAGCTGTCGCGCAGAGGATTCTTGGAAGCTTTTCCGCTGGCCTTCATTTTCTCAAACAAAGGCGATTCAGCCATCTTTCGGCGGATGAAATAAGACATCACCACCAACAATATAGAAAGCAAGAATGGCAATCTCCAACCCCACGCCTTGAAAGCCTCGTCGCCGAAACTCAATCGAATCGACAAAATCACTCCCAAGGAGACAAACAGACCCAGAGTCGCTGTTGTCTGAATAAAGCTGGTATAAAAGCCTCGGCGATCATCAGGACTGTGTTCTGCCACATAGGTTGCAGCTCCACCGTACTCACCACCAAGAGCCAAACCTTGCAGCAATCGCATCAACAACAAAAGAATCGGAGCCAAGATCCCCACGGATTCATAAGTCGGAAGCACACCGATCGCTGTGGTTGAAAGACCCATGATTATCAAAGTCACGAGAAAGGCGTATTTGCGTCCGACCACGTCGCCAACTCTGCCGAACAACAAAGCTCCAAAGGGCCGCACAATAAATCCAGTCGCGAAAGTCGCCAGAGTGCTGAGCAAAGCGACTGTTTCATTTCCCTTGGGGAAGAAATGATCGGCAATGATCGTGGCCATACTGCCGAAAATATAGAAATCGTACCATTCAATCAGGGTGCCAGCACTGGATGCCCCAATCACTTTCCAGATACTCTTTGTTTCAGTCTGAGACATCCATCCTCCTTTAAATTCGGATATAAGAATTTACTGAATCTTTATATTTCCATGGTGACAGATCTTGGGCTTGAAACAAATAAATTTTGTTTTAAGAAGAAGTCGTGAACTTAATGAATTGGAATAAACCAAAATAAAAAAACCCGGAAAGCCATCGCTTCCGGGTTTTTTGAAGAACTTTGAATTCAAATGAGACTTACTTGATCAACCCGCGAATATGCTTCAAAACGCCTTGGCGATAAAGCTGGAAGCCATTTCGGTAATCTTCCACTGTCATTGGCAAAGCCACATCCGGAGTCACTCCCAGATTTTCAATCGGCTTCAAATCCAAGCGTTCGGCGATGGAGCCTGTAAAAGCAATGTTTTCCAGTCCAAAGTTGCTCGGGAACTGAGCTTCCAGAACGTATCCGCCAGCACCCGCTGTGCGAGTTCCGACGATGGTGGCGCGTTTGTTATCTTGCATAATCGCCGGGAAGAAATCTCCCCCCGAAAAATCCAACTGGTTGACCAAAACAATCATTGGTTTTGTGTAATGAATTGGATTGGGATTGATTTTATCGACTCCCCACAAGTGAAGAGGTTCTGAAAGGCCCTTACCAGCTTGGTACTGCTTCACCAGACTTTGGCAGAAATCCTGGGTCGCCATCGCCAATTGATAGGTCGCGGGATATCCCTGAGTGCCGCCAAAAAGATCGGCCGCATCTTCATCGGTTTTCACTTTCTCCACTTTTTCCAAAAACTCGACGCACTCTTTGGCTTCACTGTGCAAAAGAGCAATTCGGTGCTTGGGTACTGTCAGCACTTGTTCCGACAACATGGAGGCCAGGCTGTAGAGATAAAACACAGATCCACCTGGATTGTTGTTTTGCTCAATGATCAAAGCATGAGTCGTTTTTTCCATGTGCTCGATAATCGACGCAAAATCTTTCACCGCTTTTTGATAATCATCCACTTCGTAAGAAAAAATGCGGATGACACCCACATCACGGCCATCGCCGTCATGGAAAATATAAGCATCAAAAGTGCTCTCAGCTGGCGCTTCCCAGATCCGAGTCCCGAAATCTGGCACAAAAGACTTCTTCGCTCCAATGACGTGCAAATTACTCGCTTGAGAGTCGGCCATAAATTCTTTGGTGATTCCAGCTTTCATTTTCTTGTCGAAAAGCGAGCGCGGCTGGCGAGCCAAAGTGAAGGGAATTCCACGATTGTTCAAAAGCTCGGGTTTGTACTCCCAAGCCAATTGAATTGTGCCCACAGAACCATCGGAAGCTCGCTTGATGGAAACAGTCACTGGACCGCGGGGAACCTGGAAATTCAATCGGCCAGATCGACGAGTGAGAAACAAATCCGCCATCGCCTGATCGGTTTCAGGAACATTGGCGCCCAGAACTTTTCCAATTTCGGAAACAGCTTGCGCCACCGGCACCGAACCCAAAGTCAGAAGTTCATCCCCCTCTTGAAAGGGGAAAGACTTTTCGGACATTTTTGTGCGATCGATGAACACAATCAAAGTCTTTCCTTCAACTGTCTTCACTTGAAAGGGTAAAGAGGCTCTTTCTGTCGAATAGAAAGAGTAGGCCACATGGTAATCAGCCGTGGAACGAATCATCGTCGCCACTGCTTCACGGGCTTCGCGCAGGTTTTGAGCTGCTGCCAATTTGGCTTGCGCCAAGTTCAATTGAGCCATCAAATCCCAGCCCAAATGAGATTCTTTCCAAGCCTTGGGGGCGTAGAAAGTCGAATACAAAGAACCGATGTACTCAATTTCCTGCTGCAAACGAGACCGGAGCTCATTGTCCAGGGCCTTTTCTTGCGCTTGAGCAAAAGTGGATGCGATCAGGGTGAAAACTAAAATGGCTGATTTGAAAAACTTCACGGAAGTTCCTCCTGGTTGAAAGAGGATGGATCTATTCCCAGTCGAGCGCAGAGTCACGCCCAAACATGAAGCAGAATTTGCTGCTGCACGCAAAAACCACCGAAAGCCTGTTTATTTATTCAGAAATTTAGAAAGTGTAGCGGATTTCCATCAATGTGGACTCTTCCAGTTCGCTCTCATCGGCAAAATCCTTGAGCTCAACCTGACGGTAGAGCATTCCGATTCCAAGCCCCTGCAAAGAAGCCTGCGCTCCCAAGCTCCACTCGTCTGTGTCCCACCCGGCCTGCACCTGGAAAAATCCCAAGCGATAAAGTCCGCCAAAGCGAAATTTTCTCTCCAAGGAAACTGTCGTGGTGAAGCGGTAATTGAACCCCAGCTCCAACTCTCCGACAGCAACTGGCGCTGACACACTGAAACCCGAATCCAAAATGGGAGTCACCGGTGCTTCGTCATAAGACTGACTCAACCAACCTGTCTGCGACAGATTCAAAGTCAAAAGCGGTCGCCAATCTTTCAGCTCTTCCGTGTGATTGAATTCATAAGCTAGCCCCGGCTCGACAAAAAATGCCGACTGTTTTTTCACTTGCAGATACTGATCCAATTGCGGAAGGGCATCAAAGAAATTGAACTGCTCATGCACGAACTTGCGATCGACATAGCGAAGCTGCACCCCCAAGCGCAAATTCTCATTCACAAAGCCGCCCACCTGTCCTTGCACAGACTGCTCCTGCAGGGCATGAACAGCCAGATCTGGAAAAGTGGGATTTCGAACATCGGAAAAATAAGTCACTCGCATCGGCTGATAAGACAGCGAAGCGCGCTCTCCCCGCCACCACAACAAAGTCGAAGCTTCAAAGCGAATGGCCTCAGTCTCAGACATCAGGCTTTGCGCCAAAGCGGCTTTGTCTTCGCCGGAAATCAAATCTCGGTTTTTATAGAGCACATCCACATCATGCCCGAAAAACAAATTCACTCCGAAGGCATTTCCGGGAATCAAAGTGTTGGAAAAGGGCTGCTCTTCCAGCGGGTCTTCACCCAAGAGCGCGGGATTGCAAGCCGGTTCATTTTTGATGGCGCGAATCGAAGAACACACAGGGCCCAGAGTCGCCTGCGAAATCAGAGATCGCTCGCCATTGGCAAACATCGGCAGAGCCCCTGTGCGCAGCAAGGGAGCTGAAAAAGCATTCACCGCAAACACCAAAAAAAGAATCAGGATCAGAAATCGCATTGGAAACCTTCGATCTTTTGAGAGCGTGCGATTTTCTCGGTGATTTCAGCGACCGACAATTGCGATTCTTTTTGCGCTTTCAACCAGGCTTTGGCCATTCGGAAGTCCCAGTCGAATTTAGAAATTTGCTTTTGAAATCCAGCGCTTTTCTCCGGAAAGCCGTGAGCGACATCGCGAAGCAAACTGACAATGAAAATTTCCAATTTTCCCAGGCGGTCCGCCAATGCCCCCACTGTCTGAGAGCAAAAACGCCGCTCACCGAATTCGAGAAATTTTCCAGTTTGCCAAAGGTATTTGAAATAATAGAGCTTAATGACTCCGCGAAAAAGTGCTTGGCCGTTGCTTGGCTGCTCTATTTTTTCAAGCTCGATCAGAGCTTTCACCAAATTCTCGGAGCCCTCATCGGACACCACAGGAAGGTGGTCAAACTTGTCCGAGATTTCCTGAAAACGAGTCACTGCCAGATTGAGCTGCTCAAGAAATCGGATCATTTGCGCGTAGTCAGAATTGGCTGGCACTTCAATTTTTTTCAGATTTGAAAAATCCAGAAGCAACTGCTTGGGCTCTTTATCTAATCGGCTCAAACGCTCCAGTTGAAAATAATCATCCAAAGTGATTCCGGCTTTTCGCACATACAGGGAAGCCAGGATCATTCGTGCCCTTTGATTCTGCGGTTGCGATTGCAAAATGGCTTGCAGATCTTTTTCAGCTTCGACGTACTCTTGCTTTTCAATTTGAGTTTGAATGCGGCGAAAGTGATCCTCATCATTGAGTGGCTCGTGACGAGAGCAGGCTAAGGATAAGACCAAAGACGATAGCAAAGACAAAATGAGCCCAAGAGGGATAAGAAGCTTTTTCATCACCTGCAAAAATAGCGGAATCGCCGAGTTCCCGAAAGAGCCGCCCCACCGGTTTGTAAAAATGGACTTCTCTGTTTAAAACTTCGACAGCCTCAAAGGTCTAAAAAAAAGGGGAACTCTCGTGGAGTTCCCCTTTTCGTGGAATTTGAATTTCCTCAAACGATTTCGAATTACTTGGCAGCGATCAGATTCAGAGCGCTTCCGGCCTTGAACCAACGGATCTGCTCAGCATTGTAAGAGTGCTTGAGTTGAATCACTTCTTTGTTGCCATCTTTGTGAGTCACAGTCATCGCCACGTTTTTGCCAGGAGTGAGATTGCTCAAATCCGACAAAGTCACTTTGTCGTCTTCCTGGATCTTGTCATAGTCTTTTGGATCCAAGAATGTCAGAGCGAGCACACCCTGTTTTTTCAAGTTCGTTTCATGGATACGCGCAAAGCTGCGAGTGATCACAGCCGTGCAGCCCAAGAATCGAGGTGACATCGCTGCGTGCTCACGAGAAGAACCTTCGCCGTAGTTTTCGTCACCAATGATGACCCAACCTTTGCCGGCTTTTTGGTACTCGCGCGCAATCTTCGCGAATTCAACGCCCTTTTCGCCACTCAGCTGGTTTTTGCCTTTTCCAATTTCGCTGGTGAACGCATTGTCAGCGCCCAAGAGCATATTGTTGGAAATGTTATCCAAGTGACCACGGTACTTGAGCCATGGACCGCCGGGGCTGATATGATCTGTCGTGCACTTGCCTTTGGCTTTGGCCAAAACCAACTGGTCATTGAAGTCCTTTCCATCCCACTGAGTGAATGGCTTCAGCAATTGCAGACGATCAGAAGTCGGGCTCACAGCCACAGTTGCACCACGTCCTTGCGGAGCTTGGTAACCTTCGGTGTCAGCCACATAGCCTTTGGCTGGAAGCTCGGGAGCTTCCGGAGCTTTCAATTTGATTTTTCCTTTTGGAGTTTCCAACTCGTCCGTCATTGGATTGAAATCCAAACGACCGGCCAAGCCCAAAGCCATGACCATTTCCGGAGAACCGATGAAAGCCAAAGTTTCATTGTTGGCATCATTGCGTCCGCGGAAGTTGCGGTTGAAAGAAGTCACAATCGTGTTCTTCTCGCCTGTTTTCACATCGTCCCGTTTCCACTGACCAATGCAAGGACCGCAAGCGTTCGCCAAAACAGTGGCTCCCGCGGCATTGAGAACTTGCATCTGTCCATCTCGCTCGATGGTGTTTTGAATCTGAGTTGATCCTGGAGATACCAAGAACGGCTGTCCCATTTTCACACCGTGATCCAAAGCTTGCTTGGCAACGAAAGCGGCGCGGCCAATGTCTTCGTAAGAAGAGTTGGTGCAAGAACCGATGAGAGCGGAAGACAATTTTGTCGTCCAACCTTTCTCTTTGGCTTCTTGGGCAATCGCTGAAATCGGACGAGCAATGTCTGGAGAGTGCGGGCCCACCAAGTGTGGCTCGAGAGTTGAGAGATCGATTTCATAAACTTCGTCGTAGTATTTTTTAGGATCCGCCAAAACTTCGGGATCAGCGTTGAGCAGAGCTGCATTGGCATCGGCTTCCTTAGCCAAAGCATCACGGCCTGTGGCTTTCAAGTAAGCTCCCATTTTCTCGTCGTAAGGGAAGACAGAGCAAGTCGCACCCAGCTCTGCACCCATATTGCAAATTGTCGCTTTGCCTGTGCAAGAAATGGATTTAGTGCCTTCACCGAAGTACTCGACGATTTTGTCTGTTCCACCTTTGACAGTGAGCATTCCGCAAAGCTTCAAGATCACATCTTTCGCAGAGGTCCAGCCGTTCATTTTTCCTTTCAAGTGAACCCCGATCAATTTCGGATTTTTCACTTCCCAAGGAAGGCCTGCCATCACGTCAGAAGCATCGGATCCACCAACACCCACTGCGCACATTCCCAAACCACCCGCATTCGGAGTGTGAGAATCTGTTCCGATCATCAAGCCACCAGGAAACGCGTAGTTTTCCAAAATCACCTGGTGAATGATTCCCGCACCTGGCTTCCAGAAGCCAATGCCGTAGCGTGAAGTCACAGTCGCCAGGAAATTGAAAACTTCTTCGTTCACTTTGTTGGAAGAAGTCATGTCGGCTTCTTTGCCTTTGTAAGCTTGGATCAAATGATCGCAGTGAACTGTGGAAGGAACTGCCGCTTCATCTTTTCCAGCGAGCATGAACTGCAACAAAGCCATTTGAGCTGTTGCATCTTGCATGGCCACTCGGTCTGGTCGCAAGAGCAAGAAACTTTTTCCACGCTCCAGTTCTTGGTTTTGGGGATCATCCAAGTGACCGTAAACGATTTTCTCACCCAACGTGAGGGGACGGTTCAAACGCTTGCGAATGATCGCCAGTCTCTCATTGGATTTTCGGTAAACTTCTTTGACCATTTCAGGGGTCGTCGCAATTTTCGCAGACATAGATCCTCTTCTATTCCCTTACCGCTTGTGGCGGCAGTTGCAGATGTTGCCGGTTCAATTGTAATAAAAATATGGAATTTCCGTAGCTTAGCCGCCCAGAGCGACTCAGGCAAGGGGGAACCAGATGCGGCAGCTGTTGAAGTTTCATTCGCAAACTGAATAATAACTTAACTATCAAACATTCCACACAAGGCACTGGCGGAGGTAGCGTTGTTTCCACACGGAGGTTGCAATGTTCAAAACTCTTTTTGTTTTCAGTTTTCTGATGGGCTCCTTGGCTCTGGCCAATCCTGAGCGCCCCACTCTCGAATGCCGCACTTCTCTGTGTTTGGAACACAATATGAACCGCAAAACTTTGACGGAATCCGAAATGGCCGAACTGCCTTCAAGTTTTCGCGAAACCGTGCAACTGAAAGCCCAAGAACTCGCTTCCATTTGGGCTGACACGATCCTCGAAGGCGATTTTTACGCTGAGGATTTTGTTCGCATTGATGGCCTGGAATATGTCTACAATCAAAACGATCTGATCGCTTACCGAATCACTTACTCTTCCAAGGCTTGGGATCTCTCCAATTGCCAATTCGATCCCGAAGATATGGAAACACTGTCTGACTGCGAGGTCGGTCGCATCAGCGAAGCTGGCTTCTTGGCTTTGGATCAAAAACTGGTTGAGCGAGACCCCTCCGCCCGCGCCACTTTCAAAAGCAAATAAACAGCATTTTCTGCCCAAAATGAAAAAAGCCAATTGGAGTTCCAATTGGCTTTTTCTTTTTCCCCTCCAGCAACCCGCATACAGCATTCCTGACGCGGGCGGTTGTAAAAAGGAAGGCCCTACACGTAGGCGCCGCGTTTGATTTTCTCGAGGATGATCTTTTCCATTTTGATCGGATCGTTCGGGTCGACAGAGAAAAGAGACTGCTGTTCGCAACGAATCTTTTCTTTGAGGAGCCACTTGAGAATGTCGGCCAAGCCCTTGTTCTTTTTGTCCAAGAAGAACGGATCATTTTCCAGAGCATCTTTGGCTTTTTTGAGAGCGCGAGCTTCGGCAGGATCGCTTTCCTTCACTTTGTAGCAGAACAAGTCGTACTTCTTCACGTCTTCCGGGAGCACTCCCAGGAATTTCACTTGTGGCGCAGAGAAGTCCGCATTTCGAATCAATGAAGCCGCAGAGCCCGCCTTCAGAGTTCGGAAAATGTTTTGCAAAGTGTAGGCATCCAAGTCTCCGAAGAAGTACATCGGACAATCCAACTCGTCTTCGATCAATTTGCACCAACCTCGAACCGCATTGGAGGGAACCCCCTGGGCACCGATCAAAATGCAATTGTTGCGCTTGGTGAATCCCATCGACTGCAAGGTGTTGGCCGTACCTTCGGACTCGATCACCAGAGCAAAATCGACTTTCTTTTTCACTTTCAATTTCAAGGACTGCGGCTTGTTCTTCGGCTGGAATGGCGAAGTTCCCAGTGTCGACAAATCAATTGTCGCTTTGGTGCCGTCATTCAAAGACTCGGTGACCACCAGCTGCTGAGAGTACGTCTGTCCGCCGCGGTCATTGGCAAAGCAATTGAGCTCTTCACGGTAGACTTGCAGCATATCGCCGATAAAGTCGATGATCGCGTCACTCTCGGGCTGATCATCAAAATCCAATGGCTTCAGACGAGTGTTGCCTTTGATCAGACCTTTGCTGATGTAATACAATTCACGCTTGGTATTGACAGAGCCAATTTCCAAATTGCGCAGCAGAATCTCGAGCATGAACACGACTCGCGCCAATTTTTGAACAGACGAAACGTTGAGTTCCGTGCGCACGCGTTTGTCGCCGGCTTGCAAGTAGCCGACTTTGGGATTGTAGTAAGAATTGTCCAAAGAGGTTTTCACAGCTTCCAAAACAGGACGCTTGGATTTTTCCAAATCCGCAAGCATGCGTTCAGCCAGGATCCGAGCTTCTTTGGGGATATCAATTTTCAGTTCGCGAATGCTGATCAATTTTGACATTTTTCAAACCTTATTTCTTTTTGGTGCCGGCTTCTTTTTTAGTTCCAGCTTCCTTCTTGGTCCCAGTGACAACTTCGGCAGCCATTTCTTTGCCCGTTGTTTTCTTGGTTCCAGCTTTCATTTTCAGAGCGGCTTGTTCGGCAATTTCCTCGCCGATCACATCGATGTCTTCTTCTGAACGGCGAGACGAAGACTCGTCGTCTCCTTCCCCGTCATCAATTCCCAAGCGCTTGGCTTCGCGGGATTTCTGCTTGGCCAAATTCTTTTCGGCTTGTTCCAATTGCTCAATCGCTTCTTTCGAATCTCGACCCAAGAGCTTTTTCAAACCCTCTTCAGCTTTGGCTTTGCGGCTATCAGAAGATTTGGTGATTCGCACCAAAGTCTCCACCAAGATCGGACCGAACTGCTCAATGTGCGCGAGCTTTCTTTCCAGATCCGCTTCTTTGAATTCCTTTTTGATATGGCGAGACAGTTTCTGTCCGGCCTGCATCAGAGCTCGGCGAATTTCTTCAACCAACTCTTCCGACGCATCGATGGTTTCCTTCGAAGCATTCTTAAATTTGATAAAGGGCGAGGTCAGGGAAACGGCGAAAATATAGGGTCCCAATGGCAAGCTGCCCTTGGGTTGTTGCAAACCGTAGGATTTCCAGTTCACAGACTCGATCGCCCAAGTGATTGCACAACCTGATTTATCAAACTGCAAAGGCACTCGGTTCGCAAAACGCAGGAGCTGCACAGGCTCGTCGGACTCCTGATTGCGATTGATAAAACGAGCCAGAGCGACTTCCACCACGACAGGCTTAAAGTCACAAATTGCTGGCTTTCGAGTCACCACGGAGAAGAAATCAACTTCACCGAGGCGCTGAATGGACTTGGAAAGAGAGTCTTCTCCGACTGTCATCACGGACTTGGTCGAAGGAGCCATCAGCTCAGTGCCTTGAACCGCTTGGAAAACTTTTTTAAAGTCGTCTTCTTTTAAAGACGTGATGGGTTTATCGAGCAGGTTTTTCGGCAATCCCTTGGAAGTGAAATCTTTGATCGATTGATCTGAAATGCGCGAAAATCCCGTCTTCAGGAATTTATCAAGATTGATTTTCCCATACAAAGTCGAGTGAGTGATGAACTCACCCAATTTGAAAGTGTGAGGATGCGGCAGTGTCGCTTCTGGAATGTCCGGCACGACTGTTGTCACGCGCTCGACATGCGACCAATCTTGATCCAAGAGTTTGTATTTCAAAGTCAGATGCGGATTCACCAGCACGGTGCCTTCGAGATAAGTGATCAATCCACCATCCCCATTGAGCTGAACACGTCCGTCAATAACGAACTCGACACGAGTTCCGTTTTTCACATCCCAATCCAGAGTCTCTTTGTTGCGCAAAATTCCCGTATTGGATTTGATATCGACGTCGACTTGGCCGCGAACGGCTTTCTTCATGTTTTTGGTTTTGGTCATGACGAAAGCCCCTTTGGCGTTCGTCAATTGCGCCCATGTGGTGGCTGCGGAAATCCCGATCCCTTGCTGACCGCGAGAGCACTGGCCGCGTCCGAATTTGCTGGAAGCCAAATACTCACCGAAAACTTTGGCCAGATCATCAGGCTCAATTCCAGGGCCGTTGTCTTGAACAACAATTTTCACCAGATCCGTGTTTTTAGAGGACCCAGTTCCAACTCGGAGCACTTGCACTTCAATTTCAGGAAGGATTCCAGCTCCTTCGCAGGCATCGAGAGAGTTGTCGACCGCTTCTTTCAAAGTGGTCAAAACAGCTTTTAAAGGAGATGAGAAACCGACCTGCTGGAGGTTTTTTGCAAAATACTCCGCAGTGCTGCTTTTGGTAATCTTATTACTCACGTGATTAGTCCCTTACTTTTAACTGCCTTAAATTTTGATGAATCAATTTCTAGGAAATCCGATTGCAGCGCGTCGAGGCAAGCACAAAGTCGGGCTCACCCAATCGCTGCGCGTTAATTGCCGGAATTTTCGTCAGAATCGGTCCCGAGCTCTTCCATGGCCATTTCCGCACGAGTCTTATGCCCCTTCTTGGTGTTGCACTCCTTGCAACTGGGGACACAGTTCTTTTTGTCAGATTTCCCCCCGCGAGCGATGGGAATCAAATGATCCATGGTCAGCTCGGAAGGTTTGAACTTTTCACCGCAATGATAACAAATTCCCTTCCCCACTTGTTGCTTCCACCACTGCGAAGAACGCAGCTCTCGGGCTTTCGCTTTTTCACGTTTTTGATGCTCAGGTGGAGCGGGGGCAAAGAACAGTTTCATGGGTTCCAATTTTGTCGCAAATTTCGCAACAAAGAGCAATCACTATAAGGACTAGCGTCCCGAAGGATAGTAGAGCTTGTTGTCCCACATCCCCTGACTGAAATATTGAATGCTCGCTTTCAAGCGATTTTCCAATTCAGTTTTTCTCGCAGCCGGTTCCATCAGCGGCCGAGTCTCCCCCGGATCCTGCATCGAGAACATTTGAAATTCCCCGCCTCGCGAATACGCCAGGAAATAATCCCGACTGATCAATCGGTAATGGCCATCGGAATAATTCACAGCAAAGCGATCGCCCGGAACAAAAATAGAGCGACCCAAATAATTTTTCTCGCTCTCTCGAATTCCCACCAAATCCAATATGCTTGGCAAAATATCAATGTGCTGAACAATTTGATTGGCATCGATCGTGGGAAGCTTGCGCCCCGGCGAGTAGAAAATCAAAGGCACTCGGTATCTCCCCAGCTCATTGTCGTACTGGGGCTTTTCAGATTTGTAAGTGTGATCCGCAGTCACTATGAAAATGGAGTTGGCATACCAAGGCTGCTTGGAAGCGCTTTCAAAAAATCGGCGCAAAGCCGCGTCGGTGTAGCCGATGGTTTCATGAATGTCCAAAGTGCCCTTGGGAAAACGCCCCTCGTATCCAGCCGGCACTTTGAAGGGATTGTGCGAAGACAAAGTAAAAACAGTCGAGAAGAAAGGCTGCGGAAAAGATCCCAGTTGCCCACTCATCCATTGCAAAAAGGGCTCATCCCAAATTCCCCAAGTGCCATCACTGTCTTCGGGACGAGGGTACTCATTGAGGCCAAAGTAATTTTTCACTCCGGCACTTCTCATAAACTGATCAAAGTACATGGAGCCATTGTTCGCCCCATGGAAAAAGCTGGTGTGATAGCCCCCTTTTTGCAACCAAGTTCCCGCTCCCAAAAAATAATTGGTCAAATACTGAGAACTGATAAAAGGTTCGTTCATCAGAGCGGGGATTCCACCCATGATGGCCCCCACGCCTTCAATCGAGCGGCGGGCATTGGCAAAAGCGTTGTGAAAAGCAATTCCCTTCGATGCCAATTCATCCAAAAAAGGAGTGTAGCCCTTTCCCTCGTTGGCATAGCCCACGTATTCGAGTGCGAAACTCTCGAGAATAATCAAAACGATATTTGGCTTCCCGGCGCGCATGGCAGGAGTCAGCAGCGATTGTTCCTGCTGGGCGATTTGCAAATGCTCGAGCATTTCTTGACTGGTGAAAAAGTGATCTCGTGGCAGCGACTGGCGCTTGATCGTCTGCAAAAAAGTGAAGGAACTGTTGAGCACCAAATTGTTCATCATGGGGCTCAAAAAAGTCTGCGCATGTGAAAAATTGACGGGCTTTTTTTGCAAGCCTCCTCGTGCCGAGACTCCCAAAGATATGAGCAGCACAAAGCCAAGGGCCACCGTCTTTGGCCGCTGGGAGATGGAAGAGGTTCTGGAGATTTTTCGCGGCAAAGACACAAGGCTCAAATAAACAAAGGCAAAAAGAATGACAAAATTGATCAGATTCAAATGCCAGTAGAAACTGAGCAGCTGCCAGGCCTTGCCCGGAATTTCGCGGAAAAAGAAAAGCGCATCAAAAGTGTAGCGCCGACCAAGGAAATTAATAAACTCGGCATCCCCCAAATTGAGAATCATGGTCGGCAATTGAAAGAGAACAAAAACAGCCAACAAAAGACGCTGTCCCGCTCGCGGCAAGGGTTTGGGATAAATCAATTGCACTGCCAAAAACAAAAGAAAGGGGGCCGCCGCTAAAATACTGATGGCGGAAAGATCAAAGCGCAGAGCTTTGAGAAAGGCCCACAAAATATCAGTCAGAGCTTGGTTCTTGAAAAAACTCCAGTTCCACAAAAGGAATTGCAAGCGCTCCAAACTGTAAAACGCCAAAGTCACTGCATAAACGCCGATAAACAACTGGATGGGCAAAGGGGGCCTCTTTTCAGGGGCTTATTTAAGCAAAAAGTCGCCCTTTAGACTATGTTTTTGTGGGGGCTCGACAGGCGCTCCATTTCAGGTTAAAAAGCCCCCCATGACACTTGAAATGATGAAAGATCGACTGCTGCAAGCTTATCCGGATTCGACTGTTGAGGTCTTTGATCTCACTGGCACCCAAGACCACTGGGAAGTGGTGGTGGAAAGCCAAGCTTTCCAGGGCCTGTCTCGAATTCAACAACACCAGGCCGTCATGGCTGTTTTCGGCCCTGAACTGAAAACTGGCGAAGTGCACGCCCTCTCTATTAAAACCAAATTGAAATCATAAGGAGTCAATCCCATGGCTGAAGTGAAAGAAAAAATTGAACAGATTCTCGATGCCAATCCAGTTGTGCTTTTCATGAAGGGCACAGCGCAATTTCCAATGTGCGGCTTTTCGGCTCGCGCCACTGCGATTTTGCAAGATCTCGGCGTCGATTTCGTTTCTGTGAATGTTCTTGATGACCAAGAAATCCGCGAAGGCATCAAAGTTTACGGCAACTGGCCAACCATCCCGCAACTGTATGTGAAGAAACAGCTCGTTGGCGGCAGCGACATCATGATGGAAATGTACGAAACCGGCGAATTGCAGACTTTGCTGAAAAATTAATTGCCTCTCACTGAGTCCATTCGACGAAAAGGGTTCCCAAAAGGGAGCCCTTTTTTATTTTTGCAAATGCGGCAGCTGAGCCACAGTTTCTTCGTACTCGCGCACGAACTTTTCCATGATCTCCTGACAGCTCAAAATTTCACCCACCAAGCCCACAGACTGACCCGCACTCCAAACTGTTTTCCAAGTTGGGCCTGTCGCCGCTTGCTCCAGCTGCTTCATTCCCAGCCAATGAATCAAAGGCACAATGTATTTTTTGGTGAGCTTTTGATCTTTGAGTACTTTCAAATACCAAGGCAAATGCAGTCCCACTTTTTGAATGTATGGCGTGTTGATCACTGCCGCTGGCGTACCCGACATGCGAGTGGTCATCACGATATCTTCCGGAGTTGATCGCACCACGGCTTCTTTGTAAGTCGAATCCACTCCGGCTTCTTGTGAAGCAATAAAGCGAGTGCCGACGCTGACAGCCGCTGCCCCCAATGTCAAAGCCGCCGCCAAGCCGCGGCCATCGGCAATTCCACCTGCCGCAATCACCGGAATGCGCAGCTCTCGCTGCAACCAGGGAATCAAAACCAAAGGCGAAATCGGCCCCGCATGTCCGCCGGCCCCACTGCTCACCGCAATCACTCCGTCTGCTCCCATGTCCTGAACTTTGCGCGCGTGTTCCAGATTGGTGACATCGCATACCACTTTGGCGCCGTTTTTGTGCGCTTCCAAAATGACCTGCTTGGGACTCCCCAAGGAGGTGATGAATAAATTCACGCCGGCATCGAGAGCGTGCTTGAGATCTTCCATTTGGCGGGAGTTGCTTTTGTTGACAATGATATTCACGCCGATGGGTTTTTGGGTGCGGGATTTGATTTCGAGCAATGCTTTTTTGTACTCTTCGATCGGCCGGTAATTCAAAGCTGGAAAAGTTCCGACGCCTCCGGCCTCGCTGATGGCCGTGACCATATCAACATTGGAAACCAGAAACATAGGAGCCCCGATGATTGGCAAATCGCATTTCATCATCTCGGTGAATGGAGTCTGAATCCGGCTCATCTCTGACCTCTCTTTGTAACGAGTCATCATTGTTCACCAGGTCCAAGCTTTACACAAGTCGCGGACCTGAATAGACTATCGGTATGAAAATCAATCTTGCCATTTGGGACCGCGCTTTGCGATTTTTCTTTGGAATCCTTCTCACTGCATGGGCCGTGGCCGGCGGCCCTTTCTGGGCTTTTTTCGGAGTGTATTTGGTTCTGACTTCCAGCTGGGGTCTGTGCCCGATTTATTCTTTTTTTAAAATCCGCACAGCCAAAATTGAAGAGAAGCGGTTTCTTCCATGAGTTCCGAATCTGCCAAACAGAAGCTGACACTGCTGCTGGCTGAACTGAAAAAAGATTACCTCATCAGCCTTCCGCAAAAACTGGCCATCTTGAAAGAGCTCACGGAAAAGCAAGACTGGGAGCAATTGGAAAACGAATACCACAAGCTCAAGGGCACCGGAAAAACCTATGGCTTTCCCGAAGTCTCTTTGCTTTGCCAAAAAATGGAAGAATTGGCACAAAGGCCCTCGGGAAGAGACCCCCAGATTTTCAATCAGGCTCTGACGCTCATGGAAAAGCTGCATCAAGCCTATGTGGGCGGCCACGCCCCTGACCTCGAGAGCGATTCTTTCTGGAGAAGCCTTCTTGCCCTCCCCCTCAAATAGGGATTAAATAGCGTTTTCAAAGAGGACTTTATGGCTGATATTTCCAATGCCCTGAGCGAATTGAAATTTCTCAAAGCAGAACAGATCAAAACCGATCCCGAGACATTGAAGTATTATGGAAAAGACTGGACGACTTATTTCGACGTCAAGGCCTCAGCCATTCTTTTTCCGACAAGCACAGAAGAAGTGCAAAAAATTGTTCTGTGGGCTCGCCAACATAAAATCGCTCTGGTGCCTTCGGGCGGACGCACGGGCTTGAGCGGCGCTGCTGTCGCCACTCAGGGTGAAGTCGTGGTCTCCTTTGAAAAAATGAATAAAATTCTCGAGTTCAATGAATTCGACCAGGTCGTCACCATTCAACCCGGTGTGGTCACCGAGTCTCTGCAGCAGTTCGCACAAGAAAAAGGACTTTACTACGCAGTCGATTTCGCGGCTCGAGGCTCTTCGCAAATGGGTGGAAATATTGCCACCAACGCTGGCGGCATCAAAGTGGTGCGCTATGGTTTGACTCGCGACTGGGTGGCTGGTCTCAAAGTCGTCACAGGCGCCGGAGAAATTTTGGATCTCAATCGCTCACTGGTGAAAAATGCCACGGGCTTGGATCTTCGCCATCTCTTCGTCGGCAGCGAAGGCGTTTTGGGATTTATCGTCGAAGCGCAAATCCGCCTGACTCAGACTCCGCCGCCTTTGCAAGTCCTGGTGATGGGAGTGACAGCTTTGGATTCCGTGATGAAAGTCTTTGCCGAGTTCAAAAAGAAAACCACCATGGTGGCTTTTGAAATGTTCTCTGAGCAAGCCTTGCAGAAAGTGATCGAGAGCACGCATTTGCCGCGAGCTTTTGAGACTCGCTGTGATTATTACGTCCTGGCCGAAGTCGAAATGAAATCGGAGACAGACGAAGCGCAAGTGCTGTCTGTTTTTGAGACCTGCATGGAGCAAGGCTGGGTTGTGGACGGAGCTGTCAGCCAGTCCGAGCAGCAAGCGAAGAATTTCTGGCGCTTGCGAGAAGATATCAGTGAATCCTTGGCCAAGTACTCGCCTTACAAAAACGATATTTCCGTGGCCATTTCGAAAGTGCCTTCATTCATGCAGAACTTGGATGAAATTCTTCGCAAAGCCTATCCGACTTGGGAAGTGATTTGGTTCGGCCACATTGGTGATGGCAATTTGCACATCAATATTTTGCGTCCGCCAGGTATGAGCAAAGAAGAGTTTGTGGCCGAATGCCGCAAAGTCGATCAGATGGTTTTTGATGCTGTTCAAAAGCAAGGTGGAAGCATTTCCGCTGAACACGGAGTGGGTCTGACGAAAAAATCTTTCTTGGGCTACACTCGATCAGCAGAAGAAATTCAGATCATGAAGGGAATTAAGAAGATCTTTGATCCGGATCAAATTATGAATCCCGGCAAAGTGATAGACCCCTAAAAAGCAAAAGCGCCCGGGACCACCCCAAGCGCTCAGTTACCGAAGTTTTAAACCCTCGCCGTCATTTTGGGGGGCCCCTTTCGGGTAGGTCTGTAAGTTCCAGCAGATGCAGTCTTCGGTTTTTAATCACCACACGTCCTCCTTAGTATTTGTCGAATGGAGTCTCGAGTCTCCTACACCAGCGATCAGTGCCCTGATCTCTCTCGCGTCGACACCTAACCTTTCGGCCAGTTTTTCAGGTTCTAAAGGGTCTTTTTTTCGGGGAAATGACTCACTCTCAGATTGAGACGCATCAAGTGTGCGAAAGCTGCGGAGAATTTAATATTCAAAATATTTTTTCAGGGGCCCGGGATTTTTTTATTTTTGCAAAAGTCACGGCAAGGGCAAAAAAAAGCCCGACTTGCCTGTTCAACAAATCGGGCCTTCAGTTCTTACTGAACCTTCAGAGGGGAAGAAGTTCGAAAGGTCTTTCAGAGTATCTAAAACCGAACGGCTCATTGATACCACTGACCCCCGAAAAGCAAAAGTGACAGAAATTTTGACAGCGAATTCTTACAAGCTCTCGCTTGGTTTAGTAAACCACTCGGGTGCGAATGCTTCTGGAAAGCTTTTTAATTTCATCTGAGAGCGGAATCGCATCGGCCTTTTCCACATCCATCACCAAGTAGCCGATATCGGCGTCCGTGGACAAATACTGAGCCAAAATATTGGCTCCGGCTTTGGACACGATGCTGTTGATTTCACCCAGCACCCCCGGCTGATTGCGATGCACGTTGAGAATACGGTGAGCGCCTTTTTGCACGGGCAAATCCACCGTTGGGAAATTCACAGCTCCAGAAGTCGTGCCAATTTTCAAATAGCGCGTGAAACTTTCCGCCACTTCCAAGCCAATGGCGTACTGAGCCTCCTCTGTGCTGCCACCCACATGCGGAGTCAGAATCACATTGGGAAGCCCCTGCAACGGTGAGCTAAACTTTTCTTTGTTGCTCGATGGCTCGACTGGAAAGACGTCAATCGCACAACCGGCCAGATGTTTGGATTTCAAGACCTCCACCAGATCTTCGATCACCACCACAGTTCCGCGGCTGGCATTGATCAAGTAGCTGCCTTTTTTCATTTGCTGCAACTGGTGCTTGCTGATCATGTCTTTGGTTTGCGCCGTCTCGGGAACATGCAAAGTCACGAAATCGGACTTGGCCAACAGCTCTTCCAAAGAGCTCACCACTTGAGCATTTCCCAAGGGCAATTTTTTAACGACATCGTAAAATAGAACTTTCATTCCCAAAGCTTCCGCCAAAACACTGACTTGCGAGCCGATATGTCCGTAGCCGACAATTCCCAATGTTTTGCTGCGAACTTCTTTGGAGCCTTCTGCGGTTTTCATCCACTCGCCCTTGTGAGCCAAAGTGTTGCGGTCACCCAACTGACGAGACAGGGAAATCATTTCCGCAATCACCATTTCGGCGACAGATCGAGTGTTGCTATAAGGGGCGTTGAAAACAGGAATGCCGCAAGCGTTGGCTTTCTTCAATTGGACTTGATTGGTTCCAATGCAAAAGCAACCAATGCCCAAAAGCTGCGGAGAATTCTCCAGAACTTTGGCAGTGATTTCCGTTTTTGAGCGAATGCCCAGAACTTGGTAATCTTTGAGTAGGGAAATCAATTCATCTTCGCCGGGTGAATGAGTTTTCAAATCGACTTGAAAACCTTCTTCTTCGAGACGTGTTTTAGCAACCGGATGAATATTTTCGACGAGGAGAATTTTGA